>Ga0207421_10001325_pt1 | contig 32051 bp, 36 predicted proteins | sample SodLakKL_010_SED_4_FD_187542 | JGI IMG/M metagenome (GOLD analysis project Ga0207421, IMG submission 187542) | Alkaline sediment microbial communities from Lake Tanatar, Kulunda Steppe, Russia - 8KL_010_SED (SPAdes) (version 2) | ecosystem: Environmental > Aquatic > Non-marine Saline and...
ATGATGTTTACGGTGGTGGTAGAATCTTCACCATAAATCCCGATCTGGCCTGCAATCAGACCTTCATTGATGATATGCGCTTCGGCGTTACCCGTTATTTCAATACCATATTCGCCGCCGAGAATTTGACCTTGGTTAGCAATTCCGCCAATCCATTCCCACTCAAATTCACCCTCTCCCTCGGCCACATTGACAAGTGCGCCTGTCACAAAACCGTTTTCGATAAATATTCCGGCAACGCTGCCCTCGATGACTCCATCTTCGTGATTGGTAATGCTTGTACCTTCTTCCATTCCCAAAAACTCGATACCAAGTCCGCCACCCTCTATCAGATTGTAGTTATTAACTGTTACTGTACTTTCTTCAGATGCCAACCCAATCCAATCACTGGTAATCTCGCCTTCATTGTTTAAGGTAAACTCCCCCAACGCTCCCACACCGGCTAAACTCCCAGATATCGAGCTGCCGCTTTCCAGATTGAGTTCTCCACCATCGACAAATATGACAGCTATTCCGTCGGGTTCCTCTCCATCTATTGGCAGATTTTGTATATAAGCATTGCTGTTAAGTGTTACATCATAGGATGTTAAAAGCTTCAACGCGGAGTCATATTCCGCAGGAGGGGCTTGTGGGTCCCCTATGCCGATTTCAACATCCAGGCCGGCACCAGATTCAAAAACAACCCAGTCGCCGCCATCGGCTGAATGCTCGCTGTCATAGGGGTTTGGATCATTTGTATCAAATCTCCAGTTGTTATCGCCTTCGTCCACCAGATCGGCCAGAACACTTGGCGCCATCAGTGAAATCAAAACGATGCATATTAAAGTCTGTTTCAGCAATTTCCTTTTCTGTTCCATTTCTGCATTTCTCCTTAAATTCTAAAACTTGCTATTTTGTTGCTTAAAACAACAGTTAAAACTCTTAATCAACGGGATAATTAACACGAAAATGTATATCAAGAGATGTTAATACTATTGAACCTCGACTAATTGTCAATATTTTTTTTCTGACATTTATAGGGGCTTTTGGCCACAGACATCAATTCTTGGGAATTTGCTGGTGCCACCAGGCAGTTACATATGCTCAGCAGCCGTTTTTACATATAGGCGGCGTTAAAATTGTGTCGGAGGTTGTATATTTTCCTTGCGCTGGTTAGGGGTGGTTGTGGTGTTTTTGGTGAGTTTGGGCCGTTAATTTTGGGGTTTTGGGCGGTTATGGGTTTATTTGCCGCCGGTTGGCACGATTATTGCAATCAATCAAAGCGGGTGATTCTGTCGAATCATCCAGGTTGAAGATATTCAGAGATTAGATTTTGGAATACAGATTATTCGAGGTCGGCGGAGCCGGCGGTTGTTTAAACGGATTCGGCATATTCGTTAGGAATGACAGGACGCTTGATAAGGGTTGAGAGTTATGAGCCAGCTGAATAATGATTTGATATCGCTGCTGGAGTCGGGGATTCGCGCAGAGGGTATGCGGCAGCGTGCGATAAGCAATAATGTCGCCAATATGGAGACTGCGGGCTATCGGCGGATGGATGTTAAGTTCGAGGATATGCTGGCCGAGGCTATGAATTCCAAGGGTGAGATTAACGGCAATAATTTTGAGCCTGAGATTTATCGCCCTGAAAATACGCCGGTTAACTCCAACGGCAATGATGTCAGCTTTGAGCAGGAGGTTGGCGAGATGGTGAAAAATTCGCTTCGGCATCAGACTTTTACTCGTCTTTTGCAGAAAAAATACAGCCAGATCGAGCAGGCTATACAGATTTAGACTTGTGATAGTTTAATTTTAGGATTGTGTAAAAATGAGCGTAGACGGGATATTTTCAGGCGTTGACATATCGACATCGGGCTTAAAGACACAGAGCAAGATGATGGAGCTGATATCGTCAAATGTTGCCAATGCGCGGACTACGGACGCCGGTAACGGCCAACCTTATCGTCGGCTTCACGCAGAGGTTGTTTCCAACGGTGATGAAGCAGGCGGCGTTAGTATTAAGGACATACTTGCCGATACGAGCGATTTTCGGATGGTTTTCGATCCGGGTCATCCCGAAGCTGACGGGAACGGTTATGTTTCTATGCCGAATGTTGACATTCCGGTTGAGATGATGAACCTTTCGATGGCGACTCGGTCTTACCAGGCTAACGCGGCGACGCTTCGACGGTATCAGCAAATGGTTGAAACTGCGCTGGAGTTGTTGAGATAGGCCGATAAGCAAGAATTAAATCAAAAGAGTTTCGGAGAATTTTTATGATAAACTTTAATCCTAATGTTGTTCCGGTCAGGCCGGGCGGCTCCGGCGGAGCGGCTGCGGCCAAGACTCAGGGAACCGGCAAGGCTGATTTTGCCGAGGCTGTGAAGAATCTCGGCAAGCAGGTTCAAAAGGTCGATCAGAATCAACAGTCGGCGGACGCTTCTATAACGGAGCTGCTTGCGGGTAAGAATCAGGATATAAACAGTGTTGTATCAGAAGTGGCCAGGGCGGATATGAGCTTTAAGCTGCTGGTGGGTGTTCGTAATAAGCTTGTCGAGGCTTATAAACAGACGATGAATATGCCTATTTAGGCGGCTATGATTAGTCAGGATTCTTTTTGATGAACTTTTTCCAGAAGATAATCGCGATCTGGGAAAATATAAGCCTGGTGCAGCGGGCGTTGCTTATCGCCATAGTATTGACTATGGTGATTGGCGGTTTTCTGCTTACTCACTGGGCCGGTCAACCTGATATGCGTCTTTTGTATCAGGATCTTGAGCCGGATGACGCTTCTAAGGTTACCGAGGCGATTGCCGATAAGGGGATTCGCTATGAGCTTCGCAGCGGGGGCAGAGCGGTTTACGCTCCTCGTGAGCATATTCATCAGCTTCGCCTTGATTTAGCCAGAGAGGGTCTGCCGGGTGACAGACACAGCGGATATAAGCTGTTTGATGATGAGAAAATCGGGGTAAGCCCGTTCGTTCAGAATGTAAATTTACAGCGAGCGCTGCAAGATGAGCTTGCCAAGTCTATTGGGATGATAGAAGGTGTGGTGCACGCTCGTGTTCATATTGTAAAAGAGCAGCAACGACTTTTTGTATCCGAGGACGATCCTCCGACTGCTTCGGTTGCTCTTCGTCTTCGGCCAGGTTATAGGCTAACAAGTTCTACGATAGCGTCAATTACTCATCTTGTTTCAGGCAGTGTAGAGAAGCTCAAGGCCGAGAATGTTACTATTGTTGATAGTGAGGGGCGATTGCTGTCGAGTCCGGCTGACGATAAGATGGCTCACGGAGCCGATACTGTTCAGGAGTATAAGGAGCGGGTGGAGAATAATCTTTCGGGTAAGGTCGAGGAAATGCTGACGGCGGTTCTTGGGCCGGGTCGAGCTAGTGTTCGAGTCAGTGCAACTATTGACATGTCGCACGGAAACAGAGTCGTTGAGAAATACGATCCTGTCGGTAGGGTGATTTCAAGCGAATCGATAAAGACAAATACCGAAGATAAAGGCTCGACGAGAACTGAAGATGGTGAATCGCTTTCTCAGGGCGATCGGAGAGATGAGGAGATTACGACTGAATACCTTGTCGGTAAGACTGTTGAGCAGTGGGTTGATATGCCGGGGGCGGTTCAGGGGCTTTCTGTGGCGGCGATGGTTGATCTTAATGAAGAAGTTGCGGACGAAGAGGCTGAGGGCGGTCTTATTATGCCGATAGAGGATGTTGAGGGGGTTATTCGCAGCGCGCTTGGGTTGAGCGAGAGTGATTCGCTGACGGTTGTCAATACGCGTTTCCATCGTCCTGAGCAGCCTGTGGTCGAGGATGAGCCCGGCGATTGGACTCAGTATATGATTCTGATTCGTCATGGTTCGCTCGGCATTATGGGAATTTGCGCACTTCTGGCGTTAAAGATACTGGCAGGTGGAAAATCTAAAGTTCAGAACCAGACCTCCTCCAGCGGGCAGTTAGCGGAATCTGAAACGGCTCTTGGTTTGTTGCCGGGAGGGTCAGAGGCAGATACATCGGAGCCGGCAGTTTTAAGAAAGCAGATTGCCTCTGCTTTGCAGCATAATCCCGATCAGGTTAAGCAACTATTTTCGAACTGGGTTGAGGGAAAGAACTGACCGTGGCGCTAAGAGGAAAACAAAAAGTTGCAGCCCTTTTGATGGGTCTTGATTCACGGACAGCCAATGAGCTTTTGAAAACACTTCCATCCGATGATGTGCAGGAGGTGGCCGTTGAGATGGCGCAGCTTGACGCTATGGGAAGTATTGATAAGAAAGAGCAGGAAAAAATCATTCGGGAGTTTCATAGTTCGCTGCGCAACGAAGAGGGCGCTCGCTTTACTATGAAAAGTTTTATGAATGAGATTCTTGTTAATATCGTTGGGCAGGAAAAAGCCGAACAGATACAGTCTCAGATAAATTCGGCGACACAGAAACGGGATCCTTTTATTCCGATTCGCAATGCCAGCACGGATGAGCTTGTTCTTGCGCTTGAAGGTGAGCATGCCCAGACTATAGCTGTGGTTCTTTCTGAACTTCCGCCTGAGAAGAGCCAGGAAGTGTTGAGTAATTTATCTGATGAGGCTCGAAAAAAGGCGGTTTGCAAGATGACTAATCTGGAACTTGTTCGGCCTGAGGTCAAGCAGCGTATAGCTTCTATGATAAGTGAGAGGCTGAAGAATTTCAAAGGCGAGACTCTTCCGGAAAAGCGTGAGCAGACACTTCGTAAACTGGCTGTGATGCTGGGTGGTTTGAACAGTGTGATAAGCGAGCAGTTGCTTGAGGAGATCAATAAACACGATGAGCAGACCTGTAAAATGGTTCGTAATTTGATGATAGTCTGGGACGATATACCGTCTATTGCGGATCGTTCGCTTCAGGAAATACTTCGTGAAGTGGAGTCGAGCAAACTGGCGATAGCTCTTTTTGGTGCGGACGAGGAAATAATCCAAAAGATACGCTCGAATATATCGGAGCGTGGTGTGGAGATGCTTGATGAGGAAATGTCTCTTATGCAGGAGCCTCTTGAAAATGAGATAACCGAGGCCAGGGAGGCCATTGTCGGACCGTTGCGCAAAGCGAACGAGGAGGGGACATTAAGGATTAACAGAGGCTGATATTATGGCAGGGATATTGACAGTTGCTCTCGATCGACCAATCTCGGCGGTTTCGGTAATGCCGAGCGGTAGTCCCTCGCCCGGAAACGGGGCCGAAAATACCGATAAGGCGGATTCTGATAGTGGTCAGCAGGTCCAGGCGGCGGCCAAAAAACAGCAGCAGCTTCTTGACCAGCAGAGGCAGCGGTTTGAAATTGCTATGGCGGCGTTGCAGGAAGCTTCGGCGAATATTAACGAAATTCGGCAGAATGTAATAAAAGAGCATAAGCAGCAAATAGCCCGGCTGGCGGTTGAAATAGCCCAGAAGATATTGTCACAAAAGATAGAGCATCAGGATTACGAGATTGAGCCGATAATCGCCAACGCACTTGATCATTGTCCGTCGCGCGGGCAGATTGTTGTTCGTCTCAATCCGGCAGACCTTGAGCAGTGCAGGAAGCTGAATCTTGCCGAGCAGGACAAGTATCGCGATGTTACATTTGTAAGTGACAGTGGGGTTGGTCAGGCGCAGTGCCGGGTTGAAACTGACTCGGGGACAATTGAGTCCGTTATTAAGGATCAGCTTGAAAGGGTTGAAAAGGCTCTTAGTTTATCGCATTGATATGGAATCAGCAACGAATACAAAACCTATGATCAATTTCGACAGCTTTCGGGATGCGCTGGATAATACCGGTCTGTTGAATATACGCGGCAAGGTTGTTCGTGTTGCGGGTCTGACTGTCGAATCGAACGGGCCTAAGCTTGGACTTGGTGAGCTTTGCGGCATTGACCTTCGTGACGGTCGTCGTGTAGTTGCCGAGGTTGTCGGTTTCAGGGATGGAAACCTGATGCTGCTTCCTCTGGAGCATATAGAGGGGATTTCGCCGGGTGATACGGTGACGGCTCGCAGCACTCCCCGGTATATAACATTAAGTGAGAATGTTCTTGGCCGGGTTCTTAACGGGCTTGGTGAGCCGATGGATGGTCTTGGTCCTTTGGAGGGGACGGACAAAAAATTACTGGACTCAACGAGTCCTTGTGTGCTTAATCGTGAAAAAATCAGCAAGCCGCTGCCGCTCGGGATACGGTCAATAGACGGTATGCTCACCTGCGGCAGAGGCCAGCGGATGGGTATATTCGCCGGCAGCGGCGTTGGCAAAAGTGTGTTGCTTGGTGATATTGCGAATTCATCTGACGCGGCGGTGAATGTGGTTTCGCTGATTGGTGAGCGAGGCAGGGAGGTTCGTGAATTTCTGGAAGAAAATCTGGGTGAGCAGGGGATGCGGCGGAGTGTTGTGATAGTGGCTACTTCGGATTCTCCGCCTATTCAGCGTGTCAAGGCCGCTTTCATGGCGGTGGCGATAGCGGAGTATTTTCGCGATAAAGGAGCTGATGTTCTGTTTATGATGGACTCACTTACGCGGTTTGCGCAGGCTCAGCGAGAGATTGGGCTTGCCGCCGGTGAACCGCCTGCCTCGAAGGGATACTGTCCGAGTGTGTTTTCGCTTATGCCGAGGCTCGTTGAGCGGCTTGGCTGTGCCGAGAAGGGCAGTATAACGGGGATTTTAACGGTGCTTGTGGAAAATGATGATTTGAATGACCCGGTTGCCGACAGCGCACGCAGTTTGCTTGACGGCCATATTGTGCTGTCCCGTAAGCTGGCACAGCGAGGACATTTTCCCGCGGTAGATATTCAGGGCAGTGTCAGCAGGTTGATGACGACGGTAGCTTCTCAGGAACATCAAGAGGCAGCGCAAAAGCTTCGTCAGATTTATTCGATATATCTGGATGCGGAGGATCTGATAAATATCGGAGCTTTTTCCCCTGGCAGTAACAGACATATTGACGGTGCGGTGGCGCTTATAGACAGGATACGAAATTTTCTTATTCAACCAATGCGTCAGCGGACGGCGTTCGATGAGACCGTCCGTCAAATGATAGAAATGACTAACATATGGGATGAAATGATAAATACCGACAAATAATTTAAAAATGGCGACAAATGAAGAGATTTCGATGGCGATTGGAACGCGTGCTGGAGTTAAAGAAAAAACAGGAGCAAAAGGCGCGAATAGATCTAATTGCGTTGGCGGATTCACTCGCTCAGTCGCAGGCGCAGTTGCTATATCAGCAGAGTCGGTTGCGGCAGTTGATGGAGGAAATATCGGAGCTTTCTCCTTCACAGAGGATGCGCCAGCAGCAGCTTTTGCTTCAGAGCACCGCAGCAACGGACAAGGCTATTGAACAGTTGAAAGGGAAAATCGAAGAGCTTCGTGAAAAGCAGCGCCAAAAACGACAGGAGTTCAGGGAACTACGAAAATCGAATGAAGCAATGGAAAAATTACGCGAAAAAGCTAAAGAGCAATTTCTGGCAGAACAGGAAAAACTCGAACAGGACGGACTCGATGAATCAGCGACGGTTTCTTATGCCTGGGATATGCTTGGTCAGTGAGGTCGGTTTAAGCTTGTCGAGATATATGATAACAGACAGGAGCGTGCTCTGTGAGTAAAAAACAGCTAATACTAATAGTTATGGCGGGTCTGATAAGTTTCGGCGGATCCTTTGTTTTTGGTTGGATGACGACGGAACCTGAAGCCGCGACTGCACAAGATTATCCGGACTTTCAAGATGTCCCTGAGTCATTGGATAGGGACGCTCATATGGAGCCTGAGCAGTTCGGTGAACCGGTTGTAGGCCAGGTTGAAGGCAGGATGAGCGAACGGCAGGTTGAGGACCTGATTTATGATTTGCGCAGAAAAATCGAGGAATATGAGCAGAAGATGGAGAGGCTTGATACTGAAAAGCGGCGATTTGATGTTACTAAAGAGTCGATGCGCGAGGATATCGAATATCTGGATGATTTGCGGGTTGAACTTGCCTCGAGTGTTGCCGATTTGAGACGCCAGCGTGATGAACTGGAGAAAAGCCGAATCCGCGTAAGTGAAAAAGAAAGGGAAAACCTAAGAGCTATCGCACAAAGTTATGACAGGATGGATGCTCAGAGTGCGGCGAGTATTTTTATTAATATGGCTCAGATGCGTGAAACATCGCCGCAAATCGGTCAGGAAAGTTTCGAGGATGTGTTAAAGATACTTCATTATATGACCGACAGAACCAAAGCCCAGGTATTGGCGCAGATTGTTGACAAAGAGCCGCAGTTGGCGGCGGTCTTATCCTCGAAATTAAAACGCATTGAAGAAGAATAACTGCTATGGATATCGCAACAATAATAGGAATTATCCTTGGATTTATAGTTATCATAGCCTCCATTGTTGCCGGAGGAGGATGGCATATTTTTATACATATTCCTTCGATGGCAATAGTTATAGGGGGAATGCTGTGCGCGACAATGATACATTTTTCGCTTCCTCAGTTTTTGAGAATTTTTACAGTTGTCAAAAAGACGGTTTTCGGCAAAACACCATCGCCCTCTGATGTTATTCAGCGTCTGGTGAATTATGCTGCGATTAACCGGCGAGACGGGGCTTTGGCCCTTGAAAAGGAAATCCCAAATGTAAATGATCATTTTTTTGTCAAAGGTTTGCAGATGCTCGTTGATGGCCAGGATAGTGAACTTATCCGCAACTTTATGGGCCTTGAGATTGAAAACCTTGAAAACCGTCACGGTAACGGCAAAAAGATTCTGGAATTTATGGGTGCGGCTGCGCCGGCTTTTGGGATGATTGGAACACTGATCGGGTTGGTTAAGATGCTCAATGATCTTAGTGATCCTCAGGGAATTGGTGAGGGTATGGCGGTTGCTCTTTTGACAACATTTTACGGTGCGCTTTCGGCAAATCTGGTGTTTATACCTCTTGCCGGCAAGCTTGGCATTTATTCCAAAGCGGAGATAACCTGCAAGGAAATGATAGTCGAGGGTGTTTGTGCGATAGCAGAAGGGGAAAACCCGACAAATGTTCGCGATAAATTACAGGCTTTTGTTTCACATAGCCATCGCGAAGAGATAAAAGCAAAGGTCTGATTATGCCGTTATTTACGCGGAGAAAAAAACAGGCCGAGGATGAAGGCGGCGGCGCTCCTGAATGGATGGTTACATTCAGCGATTGCATGACTTTGCTATTGACTTTTTTTGTGTTGCTGCTGAGTTTCTCTACATTTGACGAGGAAGTATTTCGCCGGGTTCGTGATCCCTTTGCCGAGTCGATTCAAAGCGGGGGGCTTTCTACCATCAGAAGGTCAAGAGACGCTGTGATAGAGCCTTTGCAGTTGCGTTCTTCCGAAAATCCTGTTGACGGAAGCGAACAGTATGATCCTGAATCATCTGAAGACAGTGAGCAGGCCGATAGCGGAGACCCTGCTGATTTTCGTGACCGGAAGGTTTTTATAAGTCCCTCGAGCGATTTGTTCTGGGGGGAGGGCACTGTTATCTCATCGCAAGGTCGTGAAATTCTCGACCTTTTAGCGTTGTATCTGGAACATACGACCAATCGCGTCTTGATAAGTGAAAACGGCCCCGGCGGTGTGCCGGACAAGAAAGGACTTGATCGTTCGCTGGAGATTCTCAGTTATCTTACAGAACAAAAAGAGTTAGCCGACGAAAGATTCAGTATCGCTTTTTCCAGCACCTTAGACCCTTATGATCCCGACACCGAATCATTGCAGCGCCAGCGAAGACTTGAGATTGTTCTTCTTGAGAGGAGTCTGCACTAATGAGTCGCCGAGGGCAAGAAGACAGCAAACCAAAAGTTCCGTCATATATCGTTACATTTTCTGATATGGTAACGCTGCTGCTTACTTTTTTTGTAATGCTGCTTAGCCTTGCCCAGACTCAGGAGAAACAATTGTTCAAAGAAGGCCAGCAGTCATTTATACGATCGCTCGAGAGTTTCGGGCTGGGTATGTTAATGGACAGAGAGGGCAAAAGCGACTTTGATCATATACGGATACGCCATTATCACGATGAAGCCGAAGATGAAGCAATAAGTCAGAGCGATACGGATTTGCAGCAGCAATTGGATGAAGTTTTCAATCAGCTTGAACGGCATGTGAGGACTCGCCCGTCGAATATTGTGGCACAGCGAACAAATTATTCGGCTACGGCTGTTGGCTTTGCAGCAGACTCGGCTGATCTCAGTGACGATGACAGAAACTGGCTGAAAGAATTTTCTGTAAATTTACAGCAGCAGTCAACAGCTCAATCCCAGCGAATATGTGTCCTGGGCCTTGCTCGTGACGCGGCTTCGAAGTCAGAGCAATGGCGGTTGTCGGCTCAAAGGGCTCAGGCAGTGGCCGACTTTCTCAAAACCACGATGCCGGCTGACCTGGAATGGGCTGTCTATTCCTGGGGCGCTGGCGATGGCGGTCAATGGGTAGGCGTGGATAGCCCGATATCGGAAAACTCACAGATACATATAGCTGTCTTACAGTAGTAGCTTTTTATCATTGTGGTATCCAAATACCAGCGCTTATGCGGCTGGTGAGTGGTTTGGTCACTTTATTTTACGCCCTGTTCAATCTCCGGCGCGGGTTGTCTAATTTCCTGACATAAATAAAGCCGATTCATATCTGAGAACCAGCTTCAAAACCCCTTTAGGATAGCTAAATCCTGCTATTCCAAGCTTTTTCAAAGGCTGGCATAACGGTTGCACTATACAGTTAAGCGGCGAAAAGTCTTTAGGAATCGATTCAAAAAACGGCGGCAGATTTGGCTATGGCTGAAAATGAAAATCGTGAAAATTTCGACCAAAATACACCCAGCGAAGACCAGCTCTTTGCAGGGACGCCGTACGGCCCTGACGCAAAAGAAGTCTTCAGCGGTGATGAAGATTTCTACAAAAACCTTGCCCGAAACTCCTCTAAAGCCCCTGTAAAGCCCCACTCTCCTCCCACTCCAACGCCGCACAATGACTATCCGTTGCCGGATGAATATGCTTCTGCGACGCGTCCAAAACGCCGCTTCTGTGCATTACAGATAATGCTGCTTGCCTTAATTGTCGCTATTGCCGGGGTTCTGTTGTATGCCGTTCTTGGTGCTGATGACAGTTCCGATCGATTTGGGCCTCATCGAGCCGAAGCGGTTGATCATGAACCGCGGCCTTTACAAGTCCAACCTGATACTGAAAAAGTCGATGAGCAACTAAAACAGGAACTCCGGGAGCAGCCGCTTTCGCTGAATCTTGCCCAGCGTTTATATGCCGAGGGCGATTACCGCAATGCACGTATCGTTTATCAACGGCTCAAAGATTCCCTGCCGGAAGGTGAGCAAAGACTAATGCGGGACTTTTTGACTCTTCAGACAGCACTGTGCCAGCATAAGGAGGCTGACACCGACGCGGCCGTTGAACTTTACCAGCAGACACTTAAAAGTCCTTCGCCGCTGCTTAAAGCACTGGCAAACTATTATATAACATTTATCGAAATTGACCGTCAAAGATTCTTCAACGCACGCAAACGAGCATATCAGAGCCTGGCACTAATAAACGCCGCCGATCCGTCCGGCCAGAATTTCGCCGATCTTCGCCGCCAGTGTGAGTTTATCACTGCCGAAACTCTCACGCGATATGTCTTGGATATGCGTGACTGTGACCACAAGCTGCCGGATGGTTTGTGGACAACGACCGCCGATATGCGAGATTTTTTAACCGAGTCCAACGAATCCGATATAAGAGCATTGCTTGATGCGGGTACTGACGATTTTAGAAATGCGCTGTTAAGCCCGAAAATCCAGACCCTTTACGAAACAGAAAGCCCACGGCGATATACGGCTGTATCAACTCATGCCCCCATCGAGGAACTGATGGCACGAATTGCCTCCAATGCAGATATGGACATTATCTGGGACGCCTCTGTTGATCCCTCTGCCAGAAAAAGACCTGTAAGCCTGTATAGCCGTCGCGGGACCGCCGCCGATCTAGCCAATATTGCTGCTGGATCTACGGGCCTGATGGCACATATAAAAGTGGACGACCCCAATAATGTAACTGTTTATGATTTAGAGGTTTACAGCTCGCTTAGCGACCACCTCGAGCTATTGACAAGCGCGGCCGGCAACCTTTGGCAGGTACACATAATGCGTCACAGCGATACTCAGGATGTGCCGAAAGCTCATTTTGCAACCGCTGTTCTGGATTATCATGAAAAACGCCTTAGTAAAGCTGTCGCCGAATGCACTCTCATAGCCAACCGCTTCCACAGAAGCCCTGTCGCGCCCTATGCTTTGTTGCTTTCGGGCCGAATCAAAACAGAGATGAAAGATTATGCAGGTGCTCAGCGAGATCTGAACCAGCTTGTGCAGATATACCATACTGCCCCGATAGCCGATCAAGCGTATCTGGAACTGGCAAACGCAGCTAAGTCGGCAGGAATGATTGAGCAGGCGAATGATGCTTATCGCAGGGTTTACAATATGGCGATGCGAAGCTCCGCTCAGCAGACTGCAGCGCTTGGAGCGGCACAATGTTTCTATAAGCAAGACCAGCCCGACGAAGCAGACAGATGGGTTAAGCGATATCTAAACAGCAATCCGCCCAGTGAAACGCCTGACTATTACCGAGCTTATATGCTGCTGGGCAAAGTAAACCTCGCACTCGAGAAAACAGACCAAGCCGTGGCGGCATTTCGGTATGCCTTGTCCGGGCAACTACCCAAAAGCGAATATCTGGAACCGGTGCACCAATTTATCGAAGTACTCAACAAAAAGGGTAAATTCGTGGAGGCGCTGCAGATTATCGAGGATGCGCGCCGTGATGAGCTGAATACCCACGAAAGAGCAGAACTGCTTATACTGGAGAGTTCTGTTTACAGAGGCATGCACTTGCCGCACAGGCTGCAGGACACACTTGATGAACAGGCCGAGTTTACTTCAGACGAGCAACTGCGAGGAAAAATATTATATGAAATAGCATTGTGCGAGCTTGCAAGCGGCAATTTGCAAACGGCGCATAGAAAGCTGACTGAACTTTTAAGAGTTGTTGAGCCGGGGCCGTTGGCAGATGAAGTCACGATGAAACTGGCGCAGACTTGCATCAGAATGGGAAAGTATGAGCAGGCAATTTCGCTTTCTGCTGGAATTTTGGAAAAACAAGACCTGCCTGCTCAGCTGCGAGTCAAACTGGTTGATATCAAGGCCCAGGCCCAGCAAAACCTGCAAGACTATGACCAGGCAGCACTTACTTTGATAAACAGCCTCTACAATGATGACCAGGGAACATAAGCAATGAAAATTGAATGGAAATATTTAACTTTGGTATTATTGTTTATCTGCTTTGCGGGTTTCTCGGATGGCATAGCAGGGATTGGTTTTGATCCGCTTGATATGCTGGATGATGTGGTGATCGAAACGCCAAAACAGCAACCGAATAATGTTTTCAAGAGTCAGCCTGATAGAGGAGATATTAATATACGAGAAACTTTCATGCCGCAAACCGGGTTATCGGATGTTGAAATTGACTTAACTGAAGAAATCCCAGCACCTACCGAGGCAATTGAACCAAATGAAGCTCCGGTTGTTTCCGAAACAATTAGTCCGCAAATGGGTGCCTGGCCTGCTGAGCCGTCCAACCCGCAGCGGAGAGAACTTTGGAAAGAAACTATATCACTGGAATATCGCGAGGAAAAAAGCCCTGCGCAGATTGAGCTTCGAGAGGCGATAAACAGGATACGCTCAGTTCGTCTAAAGCCTCGCACTGAGCCAGAACCATCGATAGAGCCTGATGAAAAAACGGCCGAAATTACCGAAGATGAACCGGAAGATACCAAAACCGAGTCGGAAAAACCATTCGAAACAGACAGCCGAAAGCTCTCCGAACGGACACTTGAAATGTTGCGAAACCTTGCCGAGAGGCCAGAGGAAGTTGACCAGCCGCTGAAAATAGCAGAGCTTCTGTATAATGGCCGGCATCTGGAAGAGGCTGTGGCATTTTACCGAAGCGCCCTTGAAAAAACACCTCAAGATAACAAAGATGACCGGGCATGGATACTGTTTCAGATAGGCAACTGCCTGAGACAGGACAAACCTGAAGAGGCTTTAGAAGCCTATCGAAAGTTAGTCTCGGACTACCCCCAAAGTACTTGGACAGCGGCAGGCCGTGCTCGAATTGAAATGGTGGAATTTTATAAGCAAGAACAAGGCGAAGAATGGATGGCAAGACACGAGCAATAAAGACTTACGGAGCACAAAGTGACGATAACATCTAACGCTATCAAAGACAGCGCCGCGGCACAGACAGTATCGAATGTGCTGGTCGTTACCGACCATTCACCAAGCGCCCAGTGCATACTGAAGTTGCTGGCGGGCAAAGGTATTCGAGCGATCTTGGCGCGCAGCGTTAAAATAGCCTCCGAATCGCTTGAAAAAGATTATTGTAATATGGTGTTCATAGGATGTGATGCAACGGCTCAAAATCGTGAGCAGGCGTTGAAGTTGCTGAAAATCATCAAAAAGCAGAACCCGGAGATGCCTGTTGTAATGTTCGCAACAGACGAGCCGGAGGATCGTAACTACGGAAGGATGATAACTTTGGCAAGTCAGGCCGTAAGGATGGGGTGTTATGATTTCCTTCCTTCGGCGCAAAGTCAGAGTATTGAGGAGTTGATTGAAACTTTTGTGCCAGTGAGAAAAGCCCGAACCACCAAGGCGGCAGGGCCGGTAAATTCATGCAAAATTGTAGGCTCAAGTCCTAAACTGACTCATTGTATAAATGTGGCCAGAAAGGTGGCTCCAACGGCCGCGCCTGTGCTGGTCAGCGGCGAAAGCGGAACAGGAAAAGAGCTTATCTGTCAGTTGATACATCAGGCCAGCAAAAGGGCTAACGGTCCTTTTGTGAGGCTCAATTGCGCAGCTCTTAGTGAATCACTGCTTGAGAGTGAACTTTTCGGTCATGAAAAAGGAGCGTTCACCGGCGCCGATAATAGGCGAAAAGGTCGGTTCGAGATGGCCCATGGTGGGACTCTTATGCTGGACGAGATAACCGAAACGCCGCTTCGATTTCAGGCCAAGCTTCTTCGCGTGCTGGAACAGCAGGACTTTGAGCGAGTGGGCGGAAATGAACTGGTATCGGTAAATGTTAGGGTCATAAGCACGACAAATAAAAATCTGCCCGAACAGATTCGCCAAGGCAGGTTCCGCTCGGATCTTTACTATCGTTTAAGCGCCGTGCGGGTTGAGGCTCCGCCGCTTCGTACCCGAAAAGAAGATCTGAATGATTTGGTATGGCATTTTGTCAATATCTATGCACCACAGGCACAACGGCGAATAACGGAGCTTGACCCGCGAATGATGACGGTTTTTGAAAAGTATTCCTGGCCCGGCAATATCCGTCAGCTTCGCAATGTTGTTCTGACATGTTTGATTCTTGGCAGCGGCAGCTTGCTTTCTCTGGCGGATGTCGGGTGGTTATTCGAGGATACGCACGCCGGCGAAGAACAAAAAAATCCCGAACGACTACAGGTTGGCAACGGTTTTGCCGACGAGATTATAAAGGCTGATGATAATGAACCGCAAACCAGCCCGGATATTGGCGGTGTGCGGCTTGATGAGCTTGAAAAACAGGCGATACTCGAGACGCTGCGGAAGACAGACGGTAATCGCACCAAAGCTGCCGATATACTCGGGATAACCGACAGGACGCTTCGGGATAAGATAAAAAAATACCGCCGAGAGGAAAATCTACAACTGATATAAGTTTGTAAATTGAATGAGGGTAAAATGCCGGAAAAAGAAAAGCAGGATAAAAAACAACAGCAGGAAAATCCGACCCAGTCGAAATTAAACAGATTGCTGCCAATTATTATATTGATTCTGGTAATAGGCATCTCGTCCGTTGCCGGTTTAGGTGTGGGCAGAATATTCGCGGCAAGAGGCGGTGTTAATTCAGGTTCGCAGGCAGATGACGGTTCCTCAGGCCGTTCCGGGACTAATGAAAGTAAGATATGGTATCGCGATCTTGCTCCGATAGTAGCGAATCTGGACGAGCCGGGAGCGATGCGATATGTTCGGGCGACTTTAACACTGGGTATTTCTTCGCAACTGAGTAAAGAAGAAGGCAAAAGTCTGCTTGAGAAAAATGAACCTGTTCTAAATGACTGGCTAAGTATTTATCTTGCGAGCCTTTCGGTAGCGGATGTTCAGGGCGACAGGAATCAGAGGGTAATACAATCTCAGATTCGCGACGCTTTTAATCAGGAGTTGTTTGGTGACGGTGAGCCTAAAATTGAGAGAGTATTGTTCAAGGAATTCGCGATACAATGACAGCGCAGCCTGAATTAAACAGAACCAGAATACAGCAGATACTTGCGGCGGTTGGGACAGTCAAGCCCGACGACAGCCCGGCACCGGAATTTACTGAGTATGACTGGCGTCAGCCGCATTACTTCACTGAAGAACAGCTTGCCAAGCTGGAGGACTTCACTAATAGATTCGCCGTTGAGATAACTCGTAAATTTAGCGATCTCTGCCATACCGATTTTGACGCGGAGATAGTATCGGTAACTCAACACTTTACCGGCGAGATACTTGAGCAGACCGGCCAGGAACTGACTTTCTATTACACAGCATTCGGGGATGATCATGCAGATAAGCCGTGGGGAATTATCGGTTTTTCGCAGGAAACAGCGGTAACTTGGGCTACGCAGATGATGGGCGATACCGAGGCTGAGGCAAACCCGAGAAAAGAGCTTTCATCACTGGAACTGTCGCTTCTTGAGGATATAACCGCGGCGGTTGTTGAGGCAATTGCCAATTGTAATCAGTCGTTTAAGTTAAAACCAACTAGACAGATAACTCGTGGAAATTTGCCCTTTGAGCCGGAAACGACGGACTCGCTTTGCAAAATTGTTTTCAGCATAAAGCCCGCCGCTGGCCAGCGGTCGGTGGAAGGCTATATTCTATTGCCTTGCGCTAAGCTGGAACCGGTGACAAGTAAGATTGATCAGGCTGCGGAGGATTTTACGGCCAAAGAAATATCAGAGGCGATAAGTGAACATATCCGTGAGATGTCACTGCCTATGACGGTGCAACTCGATAAAGCCGCCTTGACACTCGAGCAGGCAATGCAGCTTGGTGAGGGTGATATTATCATACTGGACAAATCGGTTGAACAGCCGGTCGAGGTGCTTGCTGAGGGCAGGAGATTTTTCTTTGGATATATGGCCAAAAACGGCGGCAGAAAAGCGGTGCAAATAAGTGAATTTTCTAATGTTGAAAGTTAGGCGGAAGTTGTCGCAAATCAGATTTTAGTGCTTTAGAATTTAAGAGGTATTACAATGCCGGAAACTACGGAAGCAAAACAGCAGGAACAGGTAGAATCACCCCAGCAGAGCGAATCAGAGCAGGCTGTTGAGGAGATGGCAGAGGCTCAGAGCGTCGAATATCCCGAAGCGCAAGACGGTGAAACCGATGGCGCCGGACAGAATATTGATATTCTGCTGGATATGGACATACCCATCACCGTGGCGGTAGGTCAGACTGAAATACCTGTAAGAAGGCTTTTACAGCTTGGGCCGGGGTCAGTGCTTAAACTGGACAAAGCGGTTGAGGCGCCGGTCGATCTGTACCTGCGTGACACAAAATTCGCTACCGGCGAGGTCGTGGTTGTCGAGGGCCAGTTCGCTGTTCGCATTAAAAACATTCTGGGGCTAAATGCACAGAAAGAAGCAAAGGAATAATATCAATATCGGAAATTAATAATGTCGGGACAGCCGCAGTCAAATCAGCCTCAGATAATTAAAGGATCGCTTGCCAGTTACAGCAATATCGTACTGGTGGTCGGTATCGCTACGGTACTGGCGACGCTGATAATTCCGTTGCCGACATTTATACTCGATGTGCTGATAGCGTGCAGTATTTCTCTGGCGATAGCGGTTCTGATTATCACGCTGTCTTCTACCGAGGCGCTTGAGCTTTCAACATTTCCGGCGCTGCTGCTTTTTGTAACGCTGTTTCGTCTTTCGCTGAATGTAGCATCGACAAGGCTTATTTTGATGCAGGCCCACGCCGGGCAGATCATCGAGACATTCGGCCACTTCGTAGCAGGCGGCAGCCTCATTGTAGGTCTGGTCATATTTCTGATACTTGTAGTTATTCAGTTTATCGTTATTACAAAAGGTTCTGAGCGTATTTCAGAGGTTTCGGCAAGGTTTACCCTTGACGCCATGCCCGGCAAGCAGATGGCCATCGATGCGGATCTTAATGCCGGCCTGATCAGTGAGTCGCAGGCGACAGAGCGTCGTCAAAAGATTATAAAAGAATCTGAATTTTATGGTGCTATGGATGGCGCCAGTAAATTCATCCGGGGTGATGCAAAAGCAGGTTTGCTGATAACGGCGGTGAATATAATAGGGGGCATTATTATTGGTTATACCCACGGGATGTCCGTAGGCCAGGCGGCGACAACATATTCGATACTTTCAATCGGTGACGGCCTTGTCACCCAGATCCCCTCAATTGTTATTTCGGTAAGTTCCGGCTTTCTGGTCACCAAGATATCCTCTAATTATGGTCTTGGTGAAGATTTATCTTTGCAATTCTTTAAATCAGGCAAGCCAATTAAGACGGCGTCGGTAGTAATCGCGGCTATGGCTCTGGTTCCCGGACTGCCTAATATTCCGTTTATCGCTTTGGGTGGAGCGACTTATTTAATTGGCCGTTCACTTAAGAAAAAGGAGCATATCGAGCAGCAAAAGAGCCAGAAGAAAGACGAGAAAAAAACACAAGAGCAAGAACCGGTTGAAAATCTGCTTGAGATTGATCGCATCAGCGTACAGGTTGGCGTTCGTCTTATCGGGATGGTTGACCCGCATAAAAAGAGCAGCATTTTTGACCGTATCGGTGCTTTACGCAGGCGATTCGCTCAGCAGCTTGGCGTGATAATCCCGCTTGTTCGCCTCAGGGACAATATCAACATTGAGCCGAACTGTTATGAGATTCGACTTTTTGATCATACAGTCGCTAAAGGCAAGCTTGAACCTGAGATGTTTCTAGCGATGGATGCCGGAGCCGGCGGTGAAAAAATTGACGGAATTAAAACTACCGAACCGGTTTATGGGCTGCCGGCTTTATGGGTTACACCTGCGAAAAAGGAACAGGCAGAGCTGGCCGGCTATACCGTCATCGACCCTGAATCTGTGTTTATAACACATCTGTCGGAGACTATCAAAAAGCACGCTCACGAGCTGCTGACCCGCGAGGATGTACAGTCATTGATTGACCGGCTCCGTAAAAGCCAGCCTGCGCTGGTTGGTGATGTTGTCGGTGAGCTGGTACCGATAGGACTGCTTCAGAGGATACTGAAAAATCTGCTTGCCGATAATATTCCCATTCGTGAGCTTGGGACGATTCTGGAGTCGCTCGGCGAGAACGCGCCAAAGACAAAAAGCCCGACAGCCCTTACCGAAATCGTAAGAAAGTCACTGGCAAGAACTATTACACAGCAGTACAAATCCGAAGACGGCAAGATTTACGCGATAACACTGGAGCCGTCGCTGGAACATCGTATGATAAGTTCTCTGCAGCAAAATGGCGATCAGCTTAGTATCAACCTTCCTGCCAATGAGACGATGCAGATAAACCGTGATGCGGCGGAGGCTTGGAAACAGGCAATGGACGCCGGTCTTGAAAAAGCGGTGATGCTGTGTGATTCTCGTCTTCGACCGCCGCTTGCGGTGATGTTGTCAAGAACGGTGCCGCCGCTTTCGGTAATCGCTTATGACGAAATAGCGATGGGTGTTGAAATAGAGCCTATAGCGACGATTTCGATGGAAAAGGGTAATATAAAAGAGTTGAACGAGCAGACCGTAGGAGCTGGGACTTGATGGCAAGGATACTTTTATAGGGATTTTTTATGCCGCTGGATGTCAGACCAAATGCAGTTAAAGTGGCAGTGGTAGTGTTTTTTATTACCGCTACGGTCGCTGTTTGCAGTGGTTTGCCGATGTGTGTAAGTTCGTGGCGATCGGCTACGGCGGCGGTGATTAGTTATATCGGTGCGACATTCGCTATTAAGGCAATAAATTCGATTGTGATGAGCGCTATGGTAACAGAGCAAATTAAACAAAATCAGCGTCGAAAGGAAGACACAGGTGCCGGCGGAAACTGAATACACTTGCCAGGACCATACGACAGACAGTCCTGAGCGGCTTAAGATAATGGCCGCGCGCGCATACGCTGATCAAAGACATCCGCCAATAAGTGAACGGCAGATTACCGAATATATTCCTATGGTTCATTCTATTGTTCAGCGAGTGGTAACATATCTAAGGCCGCCGCTAACATTTGAGGACCTCGTTTCGGCAGGCACTATAGGTCTGCTAAAGGCAGTTAAAGATTATGACGCTTCACAAAAAGCCGAGTTTAAGACATACGCCTATATCAGAATTCGCGGGGCAGTGCTTGACGAACTTAAAGGGTGGTCTTTTGTCTCGGCGGATTTGAATAAACGAATAGCTAATATTGCGAAAATAAGGCGTCAGATCAGCGAGCAGACCGGCAAAGAACCCAGCGATAATGAGATTGCCGCAAAGCTGGGAATTAGCGTTGAAAAGGTCTATCAGGCATACGAAGACGCGCGGGCGCAAAACTTTGTTTCTATTGATGACGGCACAGAAGAAGCGCCTTCGCTGCAAAATATAATTGCCGCGGTAAAGGCTGAAGCGCCGGACGAGAATCTGCAAAAAAGTGAGCTTACCGAAACTCTCACACAAGCTATTGAGGAATTGCCCCGGCGGCAGAGACAGTTAATTGTGCTTTATTATACGAAAAATCTGACAATGAAACAGATCGCCGAAGTTTTTGAAATTACCGAATCTCGTGTAAGCCAGATTCACGCTTCGGCACTGTTTAGTTTATCAGTTAAATTGAAAGAGTGGAAAAATGGTTGACGGCGACTTTAATATAATACCTCCGACTGAGGCGCTGCATAACATCAATCCATTAAAGCAGCAAGAGCGAAGAAAACGGCAAAAACAGGATCAAGAAGACCAGGAAAACAAAGATGAAAATTCGCCTAAAAGCGAAAACCAAGAGCTGGTAGAAAATGTTGACGACGATTTTGATGATACAATCGGCATTGATTATCGCGCATAAGACAAAGGTTAGGTGTAATGGGCAAAACAGCGCATATAATAAAAGCGGGCCGGATACCGGTTACCGGCAAGTATAAACTTCAGCTTGGTCAGGCAGCGGCGATTGACAAAGCAACCCCAGCTCGACCGCGCCTCGGACAAGGGGCGGCTTCTGCAAAGGTAATAAACGCAAATGCATCTTACGCGATGATTGAAGTAACATGCCCTTGCGGCGAAAAGTTACAGTTAAAATGCCGGTATGCATCGGATCCAGCTGCCTCGGCAGATAATACGGAGGTAAAAAAATGAACGGATGGAAATTATTTATTACAATAATAAGTGCCGTATCCTTAGTTATTTTTTCGGGATGTAACAATGCTCAACCTGAGCCGGCGGCGCCCAATGAGCCGCAGGTGAATTCTCAGCCGCAAAGCCCTGTTGGCGTTCACAGGTTTCAGCCCAATCAACAGGAGCAAACAGCGGTGGAATCTGCGCTTGAGCTGTCTAAAAAATACTCCGAACTTGTGGATAAGGCAGCGGATCTGCGGCAGCAGAATGTGGAGCTGATGAAGGAAAATCACCAATTACAAAACCAGCTCACTCGTATCGAAACCGAATATGAGCAGACTCAGCAGGAACTAACCGAGGCCAATGATATGCTGCTTGAGATGCGAGTTGAGCTGAATAACTGGAAGACTGATATACTTGGTTTTCGCGACGAGATGCGCGAAGCACAGAAAGCCCAGCTCGATACGCTTATGATGATACTGGAAATGCTCGGCGGAGAGATACCCGAAATCGAATAGGATGACAAAATAATATGAATATTATAAAATCTGCTAATATTATAGTGATAATTGCGATTGGTCTTTCAGGATGCCGACCATATCATGGGGCTGAGCTTCCCGGGCCGGATTATTACTATATCAGTGAACAGATGGATGTTCGCCAGTTGGGTAGGGTCGCTTTTATAGAGCTTGAGAATCAGTCCCGTTATCCGGATGCTTCCTCTGATATTACGCAGGCTCTATATCATGAGTTGCAGAAAACCCAGCGGTTCGGAGTCACGCTTATCCCTGCTGATGACACGGACTGGAAATCTCTTCAGCTAAGGCCTCAACCATCCTATTCACTGGAACAACTTTCGATGATTCGCCGGAAAATGCAGACTGATGCGATATTGCTGGGAACGGTAACCGAATATCAGCCTTATCCGCATTTACAAATCGGGATAAGATTATGGTTGCTTGATTTGAATGAGAACCAGATGCTCTGGGCTGTAGAAAATGTGTGGAATACGGCCGATAAAAACACTCGTAACAGGATTAAACGCTATTACGATGAGGAAATTGGTCATGGTTACGCGCCACTGCGCGAACAGATGATATCGGTAAGTCCGCTGAAATTTTTCAGATTTGTCGCAAATGAGATAGCCGGAACGCTTAATCGTTAGCAAAGGCGGTTGTTATCGGCCGAAACGATTGCAAACTTTAATAAAATAATTAAAAATTCAAAAAAGTTTTAAGTTTTTTGGAAAACCAGCGAATATATAGTATAGATAATAAAGCAATTAAATAACTTCGATAAAAGCAGGTGTTATGATAGACCGGATTAACAACAATCAAATTCAGAATATGCAGGCCGGTGCCGGCTCTGAGAAAAAAGTCAGACCAAAAGCCCAACAGGAGCAGTCAGTGGATGCTTCGGCTCAGGTTAATCACCAAGAGTTTATAAAAAAAGCACAAAATATTCAAACCAACGATGCTCAGAAAGTGGCTCAGGCCAAGGAGCTTTTGCTATCAGGTGAGCTTGACAGTATTGAAAACATAAAAAAAGCAGCCGAAAGCATTATAAACTTCGGCATATGATCCGTAATATACTTGCAAGGGTTCGACAACGGATTGTCGAATTTACCTGATAGCATACCTCTACAAGAAGACCATACTTAATTATCCTGGTAAACGGTCTAATCGGCAGCACAATAGTTTTGGTCTGTGCTTGGGTGCTATTGACTATCTTCTGTGTTGTCTTTGGCTGCCCAGTCTCCGCCGAGGGCGAGGAAGAGATTTACTCTTGAGACCCAGATTTCTCCTCGAATTTCCGCGACGGCTACTTCTGCTTCCCGGCGCCTGCGCTCTGCTTCGAGGACCGCAAGGATGCTTTCAATACCCCGCTCATACCGCTGTCGAGCCAGCCGCTCTGCTGATTCGGCATGGGAGAACCGTTCAGTCAAATGTTGAAATTCCTCCTCAAGCGTTTGGCCGCTTACCAGTGCGTCTTCGACCTCCCGCATGGCGTTCAATACCGTTTCGGCGTAATCGGCGGCAAGTTCTTTATAACGGGCCTCGGCCTCGCGAATCTCCGCACGAAGCGCACCACCTTGCCAGATAGGAGCGAGAATTTGCCCTGCCAGACTATAAACCTCTGTCTCATCGCGAAACAAGTCGCTGAATTGGCTTCCGGTGCGGCCATACCTTCCGCTTAATGTCAAATCAGGATACAGGTCAGCCACATTAACGCCTATTATTTCGCTTGAAGCTGCCAGTGACATTTCAGCGGCGACCACATCAGGCCTGCGATCGAGCAGGGCCGCCGGGACTCCGACGGGGACAGGTTCAACATCAGGCAGTTCGGCCAGGATTTTATCCGGCATATCCGATGCACCCGGACGGCGACCAAGCAGGACATCGAGAGCATGTTCTGCCAGTCGCAATTGGCGTTCTATCTGCGGCTTGCGAGACCTGGCCGCCTCAAGATTTTCACGGGCAAGGTGAACATCAACGGGGCCGATCAGTCCGGCGTCATATCGTCTTTGGACTTTCTCTATTGTTTGCAGCCAGGTCTGGATACTGCCCTCGACTATTTCGAGCCGGCTGCGGAGTGTCGCTATCTCTACGCGCGCGCGAACTACATTGGCGATAATCGCGTTTGTCATGGCCTGCTGGGATGCCTGGGCTCCCATATATTGTGCCCAGGCGGCTTTTTCAGAGCGTTTTAATCGTCCGAATATATCCAGCATATAGCTGACATTTATATTGTGCTGCCAGCGAGTAGTTTTCGGTGTAATAGCTCCGATGGGCTCTCCCAGGTCGATATATGACTGCTCTCTGCTGGCATCGAGGCCATAGGAGACATCGGGCAGTCGCCGGCCTGTCGCCTGTGCCAGGGACGCCTCAGCCTGCAATACGCGTGCAGCAGCGGCTTCGAGCGAATAATTGTTTGACAGAGCCTCTTTGACTAATTCGGCAGTAGGCTCATCGCCAAAAGAAAGCCACCATTTATCCATTTCTTCCAGGTCATTGACATCGGTAACATGGCGCTGGTCGATATTAACCCAATCCTCGGACACCTGTGCGGCGGTTTCGGGCCTTTCGTAATCAGGGCCGACCATACAGCCGCTTAAAAACAGCACAGGGCAAAGACAAAATAAAATTGTCGGTGTCGAAAATCTGTTCATAGTAATCACGCAAATACCTTTCATCTATCTTTTTAGTAAACCTTCAAGCAGCAACGAAGAAATCGCCTCTGACATATCCGTAAGGCAGGCCTGCTTTTGGTGTATATTTTGCGAGTTTGGTCCGCTTAGTTCCTTCATATAAAAACTTTGAAGCACGCCGTGAAGGAATGACAAATAGCTCTCGGCAGTGGTTTGTATGTCCATTTGACGGAAAAGACCCTTTTCAACGCCGCTTCTTAACATATTTTCAATACGCAGTATATGATAGTGATAGAGTTGAAAATACATTTTTCTGTAATCATCGCGGAATTCGCTTCGCACCTGCATTATTATCTCGATGAGCTCTCTGTCGTTATCAAAAAATTCCAGGTAATTGTGAATTGTTGTTTTTATCCGCCTTGTCTGGTTTTCGATATTTTCCAGCGGGACTATGTGTTGATGCAATCGATGAATTCCGTCATCAAAAACTGCCAGAAAAAGGGCTTTCTTGTCCTCGAAATAGCGATAAAGTGTTCCTTTGCCAAGACCCACGGCCTCTGCTATCTGATCGACGCGCGTCCGGCGGTATCCCTCGGTTGCGAATACGCGCTTAGCGGCCAGCAAAATTTCTTGCCGCCTTTGGTTTGTCTCGGCAATTTGATGCTCTTTTTCAAAATATTCCATATCGAGTACTTCTCAAGGAGTTCTAACAACAGTCTTCTGACTGACCAGTCAGTCCGGCAATATCATAACCGAATAATACCGGTTATGCAACAAATTTGGCCTTAACCTGAGAAAAAATACCACTATAAACGGCAGCTCAGGTGCGAAAAGTGTTGATTGACTAGGTTCGGGGCTGTAACTTGTAGGTGATTTTTTTAATGGAGTGTGCTATGAAGTTCACCAAGATGCAGGCTTTGGGCAATGATTATGTTTATGTAAACTGCTTTGAGCAGCCGATCGCCAATCCCGCCGAATTGGCGAAGAAGGTCAGCGACCGTCATTTCGGGATAGGCGGCGATGGGTTTATATTGATAATGCCTTCTGACAAGGCCGATGTTCGCATGCGGATGTTTAACGCCGACGGTAGTGAGGCTCAGATGTGCGGCAACGGTATCCGCTCGGTGGCAAAGTATGTTTACGACCATAAGCTGGTTCCTGTCGGCGGGGAGTTTTCTGTGCCGGGGCAGGGGACATTTGCCGCATCGCTTCGTATCGAGACAGGTGCGGGTGTGCTGACGGTCGGATTACTGGCCGATGAGGACGACAAAGCCCGACAGATATGTGTTAATATGGGCAGGCCTCTACTCGATCCGGAGGCTATACCGGCGGATTTACCCGGTGAGAGCATAATTGATCACCCGCTGGATGTTGGCGGCCAGGTCTATCGGATAACCGCGGTTTCTATGGGCAATCCGCATGCGGTTATTTTCTGCGAAGATGCTGATGAGATTGAGCTTGACCAGATTGGCCCTGTCATTGAAAATCATCCGGCCTTTCCGGAGCGGACAAATGTGCATTTTGTACATATTCTTGGCCCGGATGAGTTCAGTATGCGGACATGGGAACGCGGCAGCGGGATTACGCTGGCCTGCGGGACCGGGGCTTGCGCGTGCCTTGTGGCGGCTGTACTAAACGGAAAAAGCGAAAGGGTTGTCACGGCTCATCTGCCCGGCGGGGATTTGCTGTTGAACTGGCTTGAGGCTGATGGATGCGTTTATATGACAGGCCCGGCTGAGCAAGTGTTCGAGGGTAATTATAACGCTGATTAGTAGCATAAAGTACCGGATTTTATAGAGGTTTGTGGATGGCAGGTAAAAGCAAAAAAATTGATATTAAACGAATTGAAAATGCTGCTCGCGAGATACTTCTTGCTGTAGGCGAGGATCCTGACCGACAGGGTCTTCGCGATACGCCGGCAAGGGTGGCGAGGATGTACTCGGAATTGCTCGACGGGATTCACGAAAACCCTGAAAAGCATATAAAAAGCATATTTACCGAAAAATACGATGAAATTGTGCTGCTTCGTGACATACCGTTTTTCAGCGTGTGCGAGCATCATCTTATGCCGTTTATTGGCAAGGCAAATGTTGCCTATCTTCCTACCGGCTCGGTCATTGGGGTAAGCAAGCTTGCTCGTATCGTGGATGCTTTCGCGCATCGGCTTCAGGTGCAGGAACGGCTGACCGAGCAGATAGCGGACTTTCTGATGGAAAAACTCAAGCCTCAGGGCACAGCGGCAGTACTGGAGGCGTCGCATAGCTGTATAACTATCCGAGGAATTAAAAAACCCGGTTCGGTAATGGTGACCTCTGCTGTGCGCGGCATATTTAAGCGCGACCCGCGCAGCCGGTCAGAAATAATGTCGCTTATGCACAACGGCAGTGGAAATTATTGAAAAAACCCTTGACAGCAGTCGGATTTAATGTTAAAGGGGTAAACAAAGCAATTGCTCCGGTCTTTTGCGATTAAAATTACAGACAGTGCCTGCGAAATTGCTTTTAATAACAACACGGTTATTAACAGGCCGGGAGCCTTGCGGTGCTGATCTGGATGGGAGGACATTTTTATGTTAAGGAAAGTCGTATTGTTGGTCGCTGTAGTGGCGCTGTTTGCAGCCGTCGGAACTACCGTCTCACGAACCGCGCGAATTGAGGGGGCCGAAGTAACACTGCTTGAGGTCGGTGATATTGCACCGGAGTTTAAGCTATTCGGCGTTGACTACCGGTATCACAGACTTGAGTGTTACGAAGATGCCAAGGCTGTCGCGGTTATTTTTCATTGCAATCACTGCCCGATTTCACAGGGAAACAGGCAGGCGTTGGTGGATCTTGCCGAAGAATTCGAGGGCCACAGCGTTCAGATACTGGCGATCAATCCTAACCCCGCCGATAAAGTTGCCGCTGATGGTTTTCCGCAGATGAGAGAAGTGGCCGAGGAAACCGGTTATACTTTCCCGTATCTCTACGATGAGACACAGCTTACCGCCGCTGCATATGGCGCCAGGAGAACCGACCATGTTTTTGTCCTGGGCCCGGCAGATGATGACGGCAACAGGCGGATAGAGCATATTGGCCCGATAGATAACCGTGGCCAGGAACCCAGATATACCGCTATGGCGCTTCATTCTATTTTGAGGGACGAGGAAATAGAGCATAAGGAAGTGGAAGCGTTCGGCTGCACTATCAAGTATCGAAACGACGACGAGAGACAAGACCGAGGCGTGGAGTTTCCATAAAGGCAAGTTGTTGCCGTCTGGATTGTAGTTAAAACCCTTCTCGTTCGAGACACTAAGTTTAGAGGGGGCGAATTGTCCCTATTCAGGAAGTGTTTTTTTCGCCGCGGGTGTGTTCGGTAGCGGAGTATCGTTTTTCGTAGATACTTTGTCTGCCGAACACCTGGGCAATTGTGGACAGCAGGATTTTTATATCCAGCCCGAGGCAGGCCTTTTCCACATACCGGACATCGAGTTCGAGCTTTTCTTCACGAGTCAGGGCGCCTCTGCCGGAGATTTGGGCAAGGCCGGTCAGGCCGGGCCGAACCTCAAGGCGGCGGCGCTGGCGACTATCCCACTCGGCCATCTGTTCGAGGTATAAAGGTCGGGGCCCGACAAGTGACATATCGCCTTTTAGCACATTAAACAACTGCGGAAGCTCATCTAGCGATGTCTCTCGCAGGAATTTGCCAAAGCCGGTTAATCTTGGGTCGTCGCCGGATTTTGGACTAGGGCCATAGGGGTCAACATCGGTCCGCATTGTGCGGAACTTATAAAAAGTAAACGGTCTGCCGTTTTTGCCTGCACGCCGCTGTTTGAATATTGCAGGGCCAGTGCCGCCCAGGCGGATAATAACAGCAAATACCCCAAACAGCGGCAGCAGCAGTATTACCGCCGGCAATACAAGTATGAAATCAAGAATTCGTTTGAATATAAGGTATAGTGTGGACACAAAGAGTTAGAAATTAGATGTCAGAAAACAGAATTCAGGATGTCTGATATAGTTCTTTAGTTTATGCGGACTTACCATCATAATGAAAACTCCGGAATTTTTGAGATTAAATTTTCAACAAACGACTGGTTCGCCGATAAAATAGTTCTGTTTAATGTCAATAAATGTACGGCAGGACAAATTCTATGTAGTACCTTTTGCCAGGCTTTAAGTTAGAATGCCTTTCCACCGACTGCAAAACTGTCCGCAGGCCGTCCCGCCATAAATCGTCACAGACATCTTCGCGAACTTCCCTGATCTGGGCAAGAGCTTCGAGAAGCGAGGCGACCAAATCGTTTTGCGGCTGCTCATCAAGAACCACGCTTTGGAGGGCTTTAGCTATTATTCGATCATCGATATCTTTATTATCGCGGTAAATATCAATAATGGCGAACTCGATATTCTGCAGCAGATCAGTATGGTGCTCCATCATATAGTCGCCTGTAGATGAACTGCCCAGAGCTTGCCTTCTGCGTTTTTTCTCTTCCATATCACGACGTAGCAGCTTTGACCTTGAAGCTCGTCTTGATTTTAAGCGTTTATAAACCATATCAGCTTTCAGTACCCATATATATTGCCAGCCAGTGCCTTGTATTGCTGTTCAAAGACTATACTGGCATATAACGGCTGTCAAGTGTCATTTTGAGGACAGAACTCGGAAATCAGAAATCAGAGAACAGATAAAAGAGTTCAGATTTTAGACTTTAGAATTCAGACTTTGGAAAAACGTGTAATCATTACAATCGATACAATTGTAATATATTGCCTATGTTAACAAATGGGTTCGTTTTGGAAAACATGGTTTTTTTACGCTGATTGCGCTGGCGCTTAGATAACAGATAACAGAGTTCAGATTTTAGAATTCAGACTTTAGAATTCAGGTATCAGAAATCAGAAAACACAACAGCGGTTTACAGCCTGGCCAGCATCTGGTCGGTCTGGGCGATTAGTTTGTGCAAATTCTGGACGGATTTTTCCAGTTCGGTTTTTTCACTGTCGCCAAGCTCCAGCTCTATAACCTCTTCGATACCGTTTGGCCCGAGTATGGCCGGGACTCCGACGAAATATCCGCCTACGCCGTACTGGTTTTCGGCGTAACTGCAGCAGACAACCTCTCTGGCAGGGCCGTTCAGTATGGCATCCAGCATTTTTACCGTGGCCGCGCCGACGGCGTAATATGCGCTGAAGCCCAGCAGGGCGACAATCTCGCCGCCGGCTTTTTTCGTTCGATTGACAATCGCTTCTATTTCACCGGCGTCCATAAGATCGGTCAACGCCTTGCCGTTAACGGTTGTTCTGCTGACCAGCGGGACCATATCGTCGCCGTGCCTGCCGAGGATAACGCTTTGGACTTTGGACGGTGCAACCGACAGTGCATCGGCGATAAAATGATTGAAACGAGAGCAGTCCAGCTCTCCGGACATACCCATCACTCTGGCTTTATCCAGGCCGCTGACCTTGGCGGCTACATGCACCATCGCATCAAGCGGATTGGTAACTACCAGTATTATCGCCTCGGGGCTGTACCTGACGGCGTTGGCGGTGATTTCGGCGACTATTTTTACATTAATCTCCAGAAGCTGCTCGCGCGACATATTCGGCTTTCGGGCGGCTCCGCCTGTTATTACGACAACATTGCTGCCGGCCGTTGCGGTCCAGTCGGCTGCCGCGGTGACATTGACATCGCTGCCCAGTGCAGCACGACCCTGGTCGATATCGAGCGCTTTGCCTTTTGCGGTGTCCTCGGCAATATCCAGCAGTACGACATCAGCCATTTGCCGGACGGCGATTAAGAACGCTGTGGTGGCGCCGACATTACCGGCGCCGACAACTGTAACTTTTTTTTGTGACAATTTCAGCTCCTTGTTGGTGATAGAATTTAGACTTTAGACTTTAGAATTCAGAATTTAGAAATCAGATAACAGAGAACAGAGAACAGATAACAGATTATTTGAATGCGGCTTTATCCGGCTGCGCCGGAAGTACAAAGTACAAATTACAAAGTACGATTTTTTGTTTTGAATGCGGCTTTGCCGCGGCTGTTTTAGCGGATTCCTCGGCTGCGCCTTCGGAATGACGGTCTGCTGCGGCTAATTCTTTTTCAATCTGCTAAGAAATTTAATATCTTCGTTATCTTTCGGTCGTCCTGCAGCTTTTTTCATTTTAATAAGGTCGTCAAGAGATGCAAACCAGACAAAAACATTGCCGAACTTAGCTTTCACTTTATTCTTCCAGACCCTATCAAAGTTGACTCCTTTGACAAAAGGGTGAATATCAGTTTCAACAAGGTATTGCCGAATCAGTACTTTCTTGGTTAGGAGATCTTCGACCGTAACATCAGAGACATCATATCCAAATGACTTCAAAGATTCGCGTGTCCGTCTTGCATTGGCTTTGTTAGGTTCGATGAAAAGATCTATATCAAGGGTTGCCCGTGAATATCCGTGAACAGGAAATGCCGTCGCCCCGATAATAACAAACCGAACTTTATTTTCTTTTAATAATCTGAGTAGATTTTCTGTGTTCATTTCGTCTCAGCAATGAGAGCATTTCACGGCTTTTTTGAATCATCATTTCAAACCGCTGCTTAGTAGTTAGAGATGTAAGATACTCCAACTCAAACTCTATTTCCTGCTGCTCATCGTCTTTTCCCAGTTTTAAAACTGGCATTTTCAACTCCCTGTGTTTTTTTGTTTGTGATGATAAAAATTATCCTGTTATCCAGTCAATTATTTCTCTAATATCCCAATTCTAAATCCCGGCGTCAGCTGCGTCAAATACTTTTCGCCGGCTGCGTTTGGAAGTACGAAGTACAAAGTACGAATTACGAATGTTTTTGTTTTGAATGCGGCTTTATCCGGCTGCGCCGGAAGTACAAATTACGAAGTACGAATTACGAAGTTTTTTGACGCTGATTGCGCTGGCGCTTAGATAACAGATAACAGATAACAGATTTCAGATTTCAGATTTATAGATACCGGATCGCTGTCCGGTATGACAGGGTCGTTTTGGGCTAAAAATAGAACCAGATACTGCCATAGTCTTCGATGTTTTGGCCTGACTGTTGGAGTCTTTGCAGATAGTCAAGCACAGGGGTATCTTTGGTGATATATGTATTGTATGATACAACATTTTTCTCCCAGGGATGAAACTCATAAACTCTCTGGCCGGCAGGGCTCAAGCTCAGCAGTTCACGGTGCTGCCTGGCCTTTATATAATTTTTGCCCAGCCCCGGGATATTATAGACCACTTCATCGGTCCGACGCAGCCCGGGTATCAGGCGGGATTCTTCTTTCTGCTCCTGCAGAGCCCTGGCGATAGGCACCTGATAGGGCAGTGTCTCCTGCTTTCCTTTCGGCACAAATGTATAATAAGGATCGATACCGATACGGCGAAGCAGCAGGCGCAGTGCAGCGGCCTCGAATCTTCTCGATACAAAAAAAGTATAAACAAACTGATTATAGACAGAGATTCCCTGTCTCTTGAGGCAGTCAACGGCGGCAGCGGTTTCGGGCGTAATTTCATAGGGAT
>Ga0207421_10001327_pt1 | contig 32021 bp, 31 predicted proteins | sample SodLakKL_010_SED_4_FD_187542 | JGI IMG/M metagenome (GOLD analysis project Ga0207421, IMG submission 187542) | Alkaline sediment microbial communities from Lake Tanatar, Kulunda Steppe, Russia - 8KL_010_SED (SPAdes) (version 2) | ecosystem: Environmental > Aquatic > Non-marine Saline and...
ACTCAGCGCCCATCGTCCGGATAAGCTGGGCGTATTCGGGCACTTCGATACCAACGAGATGCTCTGCAGTGCGGGCGTACGCCCACTCATTTAGCAGGCCCGCAGAAACCCAGTCCCACCGATCGGGGTAGGGCATGATCTGGTGGCGGTACGTGCTCTGTTGGCACAGCTGTTCTTCACAGCGGTGGATGTAGCCGATATCCGGGTCGACGTCGACGACGGTTTCGCCGTCCAGGACGGCCTTTACGTGGAGCACACCGTGTGTCGAGGGGTGGTGTGGGCCGATGTTGAGGAACATTGTCTCCGACTCGGTATCGTGGCTGTCACCAGCGATCGGATTCGCGTGCTCGCTCAGGGTGACGACCTGTGGTTGGTCCTGATCGTAGTCGAGTGAGAGGGGGTGGCCCTGCCACGTCTCGGGCAGGAGGATTCGGCGTAGATTGGGATGGTCGGCGTACTCGATTCCGAGCAGGTCGTAGGCTTCGCGTTCGTGCCAGTTCGCCGTCTCGTACACCGGCGTGGCCGACTCGCTTTCGGGTGCGTCGATCGGCGTCGGAACGACGACGCTCACCTCCCGAGTCGGCTCGGCGTAGGAGCGGAGATGGTAGATCGTCTCGTACCGATCTGGGTACTGCTGGGCCGTGACACAGGCACAGTGATCGAATCCGGCCTCGTCCCGGAGCGCTGTCATACTGATTAGTGTCCGTAGTTACCGCCGATCGCCCACCCGGTACTGGCGATCGGCGGTAATTGATGACGCTAATCAGTATCAGTGCGGCCTGTACCTCGTCGGGTCGGACGACGAAGCCCGGTGCGTTCAGGTGGTCATCCCGCCCGATCGTATACTCCTCAAGGACGCATTCGAGGTCACGATCGGCTGCAGATTCGGTCGACGACTGTGAGGACATACTGAACTAGTGGGCCTGCGGTGGCGAATCGCTGCTGTGTCACGCACTAGGCTATTTATATTGATTTCCCGAACGTGCAGTATGAAAACCGTTCGGCTGACGCTCCACCACACTGCCGAGACGGTCCATCCGATGCATCGGTTCGTTGCCGACAGCGATGCCTTCGATTCCTACCGAATGGTCCATGGCAGCGTTTCGGACGACGAGGAACACGCGTTCATTTTCCACGTGGTTGGCGACGCAGACAGCTACGAGTCGGCACTGACTGCGTTCGGCGGCGTGACGTCCTACGAACTCACACGGCTGAACGAGCAGGCGTTTTCCGTCTACGTCCGTGACGCTCCCGACGACATCGGCACCCAGTTACTCGATACGTTCTCACAGGGGAGTCTCGTCTCCCTCCCACCGCTGGCGTACCGATCGGACTGGTCGGTCCGGTTTTCGATCGTCGGCGAGTCCGCCGATCTCCAGCAGGCGCTGGCCGACGTACCCGAGGGGATTACCGCTGTGGTCGAAGAGGTCGGCGAGTACGACGGGAGCGATGGGGCTGTCGCGGTACTCACCACGCGTCAGCGTGAGGCGCTCGAAGTCGCCCGCGAGATTGGCTATTTCGATGTGCCCCGATCGGCTGGCGTCGCGGACGTTGCGGCGGAACTCGGCTGTGCACCTGGTACGGCTGCCGAACACCTCCGAAAAGCCGAGGCGGCGGTTGTTAGCGAACTCGAACTGTAAGATACAACAGCGTTCTGTGAACGGATCGTACCGTGGCGTTTTCGGGCTGTAGAGCGGTGTGGAACCGATTGCAGAACGGTTTTCCACCGTGCTAAACAGGAGTCTGGTATGAACGTCGTCGACTGGAAACAGGCAACCGAGTGGAACAAAGGCTGGTCGCTGGCGATCGTCTTCGGGCTGGCGTCGATTCCCTGGACCTACGGCTTCGTCGCCGGGTTGGAGATCCCGCTGTGGCCCTCGTTTATCGCGTCGGCGACGTTCTACGCCGCCGGGAGCGGACTGGATGGACTGACCAGGGCGTACGCCTCGAATTTCGCAGGGATCGTGTACGCGGCAGCAACACTCCTCATCGTCGAGACGTTCCTCGGTGGTGGCGTCGTTGCGTTGAGCGTCGTCGTCGGCGCGTTCATGCTCATCGCGAGTTTACACGAGTTCGTTCCGATCCTGTCGTTTACGCCGGGTGCGTTTTTCGGCTACGCGACGATGTTTAGCGTCAACGCGGCCGAGGCGACGGCTTTTGGCGTGACGGGCCTCGGCGGCGAGACGCTGGCGGCGATCGTCTCGATGCTTATCGGTGCGGTTATCGGACTGGGGACTGACGAACTGAGTTCGGCGTTCGAGTAGCCGCTAGTGGCGGCTTCTGGCGTTCTATCCACCGTGTTTTCGATACCAGACCCGCTCGCCGATCGGCGACTCCCCGTCCTCGATATCCAGTCGGCTCACGAACAGGTCCCGAACGGCGAGCGTGACGACGAGTTCGATCGTCTCGCCATCTGCCGTCCGAACGTCGACCACGCAGTGGCCGTCGCGCTCGGCAAGCCCGGAGATCGTGCCGACCGACCAGCGATCGACGTGGTGAGACGGTTCCTGTGCGTGGATCCGATCGTGGTTTGCGCTCATACTGGCCGTTGGCGCGGCGACGACTTCGGGGCACCGATCGCCGATTGCCGATCGCGCTTCTGATACACGGACCGGGCGAACGCACTGGGCACAACCGATGACCCGTTTTCCGTCGTCGGACACAACCGACGACCCTTTCCCATCGCCGGCCGCTCCCTCGATTATGACTATCCGATTCGTCACGGGAAACGAGGGTAAGGTACGGGAAGCCAGCGAGTATCTGTCGGGTACCGAGCCGGTCGAGCAGATCGAGTACGACTATACGGAGATTCAAAGTGACTCCCTCGAGACGATCGCGAGTTACGGCGCACGCGAGGCGTTCGAGGAACTCGGCGGTAAGGAGCCGGTGCTCGTCGACGACGCGGGGCTGTTCGTCGACGCACTCGATGGGTTTCCGGGACCGTACTCGGCGTACGTCGAGGACACCGTTGGGGTCGATCGGCTCTGGCGACTCACGAAAGACGAGGAGACTCGGCGCGCACGGTTCCGAACCGTGCTGGCCTACGCGGACGAGACCGGAACCGAGACGTTTTCGGGGTCGGTTGCCGGGACGCTCGTCGCTCCACGCGGGGAGGGCGGGTTCGGGTACGATCCGATCTTCGAGTACAACGGCCAGACGATGGCCGAGATGAGCACGGACGAAAAGAACGCGATCTCTCACCGTGGGCGAGCGCTGGCTACGTTCGCGGACTGGTACACCACGAACCAACGCTAAATCGGGATTTCTCAATATGGTCCTTCGACGCATGCCTTCCAGTAGCGCCCAGTCTGCTCTTTTGCACGTACTCGCTGCCCATGTACCGCTGGATGTCTCGCCCCTAGTCTTATATCGACTAATAACGATATGGCCAGTGTGAGCAGTAGATGACAGCGAGACGAACACCACTAAACGTACAGATCGGAATACAACGATATGACTGAGCGGAGCAACCACCTCGAGGCAGCCTGTTGTGCCCTCGAAGAGCTGTATGAGGAGACAGCCCCGATCGAGGAGCTCCAGAGACTGGGGCCAGACGACGAGACCGTCGATCGGCAGGCGATCGTCTTCGGGGCGCTCGCAAACGAGTATCGAGTCCGGATCCTCGATGCGCTTCGCGAGGGGGAGCTGTGTGCCTGTGAGCTCCAGATCGTCCTCGATGCGCCCCAATCGACCGTCGCAACGCATCTCCGGACGCTCCGCGATGCCGGGCTGGTCAACACCCGAAAGAAGGGGCGATGGACGTACTACCGAATCGCAGACACCGCAGTCAACGAACTGCTCGACGTCGCCGCCGCGGTCGACGTCCCAACTACCGACTGAGATGACAGCATGACTGATGATGAGACACCACTGACAGACGACACAGCAACGAATCGCCGATCGATCGTCCGCGAGGAGTACGGCTCGATCGCGACGACCGGTGACGACTGCTGTGGGACAGCCCAGACCAGTATCGATGTCGACGAAACGGCCACTGATCGGGCCCGATCGATCGGCTACAAAGAGACTGAGCTTGCGGAGACACCCGACGACGCGAATATGGGGCTTGGCTGTGGGAACCCCGTCGCCATGTCGAACCTCGACGCCGGCGAGACGGTGCTCGATCTCGGGTCCGGCGGCGGGTTCGACTGCTTCGTCGCGGCCCGCGAGGTCGGACCCGAGGGACAGGTGATCGGCGTCGATATGACGCCGGAGATGGTCGAGACGGCCCGGGAGAACGCCCGTGAAAGCGAGTTCGACACCGTCGAGTTCCGACTCGGCGAGATCGAACATCTCCCGGTTGCCGACGAGACCGCAGAGACGATCATCTCGAACTGCGTGATCAACCTCTCGCCAGAAAAGCCACAGGTGCTTCGGGAGGCGTTCCGAGCGCTTCGGCCAGGTGGCACACTCGCGATTTCGGATCTCGTCGCGACCGACCCCCTTCCCGAGGCGGTCAGGGAGAATCCGGACGCAATCAACGCCTGCGTGGGCGGTGCGGCGACGATCGACGAGATGGAACGGTGGCTCGCTGGGGCCGGGTTCGTCGACGTCGAAATTACCGTTGAGGGTGAGTGGACCGACGAATTGCCGATCGTGTCCGCACGGATCGCGGCACAAAAGCCAGCGTGACTGCCACTGCGATCGCGACGGTCAGGCCCGCGGATCCCGATCTGGACCGGGATACTCGCCATCCTCGACGACCGCATAGAGGCTTTCAGGGTCGAACAGCGTCGCAAAGGCATCGGGCGGGCGAACACTCACTGACACTCGGGGCTGTAAGGTGAGGCCGGCTTTCGCCGATCGGAGCCGGTCGTCGTCGGAAAGCAGGTGAGCGGCCTGGCCCCGATAGGCCGACGCCAGCGCCGGGTGGTCCTCCTCCGGATGGTCGACGGCAATCCGATCGGCCTCGAGTCGTTCCCGATGGTCGGCGGCGAGCGCCGGATCGGCCAGGGTCGCGACGAGGCGTTCGGTCCGATCGAGGAGGTGATCGCTGGCGACGAGGTCGACCCAGGAGTGACGGCGGACGTGGTCGATCGCCTCGCGTGCGTCCCCGCCGACGAGCAGATCGGCAGCGAGCACGTCGGCGTCGGCCACGACGCGAGCCGGGTTCGGTTGCTCAGTCATCGCTTTTGTCCTCCCTGTGTGTCTTCCGGATCGTCTCGAGGTCCACGTCGTACTCCGAGCCCCGATCGAACAGGTCTGCCCAGCGTTCGGTCATTAGCGGGAGAAAGACGGCCGAACAAAAAGGTGCTGTCCTCCGATCTCGATCGGTGGGAGCGTCTGGTGACTGTGTTACCGCTGTAGTCTGTCAGCGTCCGGGCGACCAGTACCACCACGCGACAGCACCGAGCACGAACGCGACGCCGACGTTGACGGCCACACCGACGAGCCCGACAGCCACGACCAGCGCGATCGATCGGTGACCACTCAGTGGCTCGAATGCGGCCCGGCCGAGTTCGAAGGCGACGACGACGAGTAACACGCCGAGCAGTGCCAGTGGGAACGCGGCCAGCAACGCGCCGGCGGCGACCAGCGCGAGCGCGAGGTAGCCGATTCCAAGCAGGACGTTCGCGCCGCCGGTGCGAGCGCCGAAGGCATACTTGCCGGCCAGCCCGCCGCTGCCGTGACACATTGGGATACCGCCGATCGGAATCGCGGCCAGACAGGTAACGCCCATGCTCTGGGAGAGATCGTCGGCCGAGACGTCCCGGTTATAAAGGTCGCCACAGAGCAGCGCCGTCGCGATCGCGGCGTTGCCGATCGTCATCCCCAGCTGGGCGACGGTGCCCTCGATTGCAGTCCCGCTGAACGTCGGCGTTCCCGCAGGGAAGAACGCGGCCTGTGGGATCGTGGGGGTCGGAACACCGGCTGTCGCAACCGCAGCCACGCCGCCAATCGCGAGGACGACCAGCACGCTCGATTTGCGATAGCCCACCAGCGCGAGCACAGCGACGATCGCCAGCCCCGCCGCCGCGACCGAGAGGTTTCCAACCGAGAGTCCGATCGCCGCCTCAAGCAAGAGCAAGGCGACGGCAAACTGGACGCCACGGACGACGGGCTCGCCGACGACCTGCTGGAGGCGATCGACGAGGCCGAGCCGCCCGATCGTGAGCAAGACGCCCCCGGCGAGCAAACCCGCAGCCGCGAGTTCGGGGTACGAAAGCGAGCCAACGATCGCCAGCCCGACCAGTGCCTTCATCGGCTCGACCGACAGCGGCAGGTCGTAAGCGAGCCCCCAGACGATCTGGAAGATCCCGAAGCCGACGAGGACGTGTGGAAGGGAGATCGTCGTCGTTGCGGCGAGTGCAACGATCAGCGGGAGGACCGTAACCGAATCACCTAGCGCACCCGTCAGTTCGCCGGCCGAGAATTCGAGCTTTGAGCCGGACGCTGAGCGGGACGAGTACGCCATCGGCGAGAGGTATGTGCTCAGCAATCTTCATGCTTGTCAGTAACCGTTATAGGTTTCATTGTCCCTTGATGATAGTAAAATAGATTACGTCCCTGCTGTCCCCGACTGCTGTTCGATACGCTCAAGACCGATCGACGATAATCTTTCGCGTGTGAGCGACCTTGGAAAAATCGATCGAGACGTCTTCGAGCGCCGGATTGCACCGCATCTCGGTGCCGATCGCAGCGACGTGTCGCTTGGCCCCAGCCACGGCGTCGACTTCGGCGTTCTCGACGTTGGTGGACAGGCACTGGTAACCGCAACCGATCCGGTCTCGATCCTGCCCGCGATCGGCTTCGAGCGGGCAGCCCGCTTTGCACTGGATCTGATTCTTGCCGACGTCGCCGTCAGCGGCGTCGCTCCCTCCCATCTCTCGGTCTGTTTTACGCTCCCCGAGTCGATGACCGACGACGAGTTCGCGACAGTCTGGGAGACGATCGACGCTGAATGTACCGATCTCGGCGTGAGCGTCGTAACGGGACACACTGCCCGCTACTCGGATTGCTCGTATCCGTGGGTCGGTGCCGCAACCGCGATGGGGGTCGGCGACCACGAGGCGATCGTCCGTCCGGATGGCACAGAGCCGGGCGATCGGCTCGTGCTGACGACCGGCCCGGCCGTCGAATCGGTGGGACTCCTGAGTACGCTGTTTGCAGACCAGTTCGATCTCCCCGACGACGTGCTGTCGTCGGCTCAGGATCGGCTCGACGAGGTCCACTGCGTCCGCGACGCCCACACTGCGACGGCCGCGGGCCCCGTCACCGCCATGCACGACGTCACCGAGGGTGGGCTCGCGGGGGCACTCAACGAGATGGCCGACGGCGCCGGCGTCCGGTTTTCGATCGATCGGGACGCCGTTCCGATGCGTCCTGGCGTCCGCGAAGTCTGTGACGCACTCGAGATTGATCCCTGGGCGGCGACCAGCTGTGGCGCACTGGTGATCGCCGTCGATCCCAGTGGGGTCGACGACGTCGTGACTGCACTCGAGCGTCGGGACACCGTCGCTGCCGAAATCGGTCGCGTCGAGGCGATCGACGGTGTAGATGCCGACGCGGCGACCGGGGGTGGCCCATCCCACTCCGAGGGCGCAGTGTTCGTCGACGGCGATCGCCTCGATCATCCGGACGTCGATCCGTCGTGGGCGGCCTACGATCGCCTGGCAACCGATCGGCCTGAGTGAACGCCCCCCCCCTGACAACCGAGTGACAGTCGGCCGGCTGGACCAAACGCCCCCCTGACAACCGAGTAACAGCCGATCGACCGGACCAAACGCCTCCCGTAGGTCGACACGACACCATTACAGATTTGTATAACCGGCGAATAAAGAGGCGTATGCGACCACCAGTACCCGAGCAGCGATCGATCGCGCTGACGATCGCGGGCAGCGACTCCGGCGGTGGAGCCGGTATCCAGGCCGACCTCGCGACGATGGCGGCCCACGGTGTCTTCGGCACATCGGCGATTACGGCCGTCACCGCCCAGCACACCCGCGGTGTCGACTCCTCGTTTGTCCTCCCGATCGAGGAGATCGCCGCCCAGCTCGATGCCGTCCTCGGCGACTTCGACGTCGGCGCAGCGAAAACAGGGATGCTCGCGACGACCGAAGTCGTCGATCTCGTCGCCGAACGCGCACCGGCGTTTGCGTTCCCCCTGGTCGTCGATCCCGTGATGGTCGCAAGCTCGGGCGATCGGTTGCTCGACGAGCGTGCCGAACGGGCCTACGAGACGCTCATCGGCGAGGCGACGATCGTGACACCAAACGCCGACGAGGCGGCGGTGCTGACGGGAATCGCCGTCGAGGACGGTGAGAGCGCACGAGCCGCCGGCGAGGCGATCCTCGAAATGGGTGCCGACGCCGCACTCCTCAAGGGCGGTCACGTCCCCGGCGAGAGGGTCCAGGACCACCTCGTCACGCCCGACGGGACGACGACGTTCGAACACGATCGAATCGATACCGAGGCGACCCACGGCTCGGGCTGTACGCTCGCGGCCGCGATCACGTCCCGGCTGGCCCGCGGCGAGGCGCTTGCGGCCGCCGTCGAGGAGTCTGTCGACTTCCTCTCCCGGGCGATCGAACACCACTACGATGTCGGTCGCGGGCCGGGTGCGGTCAATCACTCCGTCGATCGAGTGCCGTCGGAGGAGTGAGACGAAGTGTTGTACCGAGGCCAACGATTGCCGAGCCCAGGATGGATGCGCTCACCAGCCACGGACCACAGTCTTCAGTGACTGCATATCTGGAAACAACTCACTTATAACCGATCGTGAGTATCCCCACATATGAACCGCCGTCGGCTGCTTGCGATCGGCGCTGTTGCCTCGCTCGCTGGCTGTACGACTACGGTCGATACGACGCAGGGGGCTGACCCGGAGCCCGAAGACCTGGTCCGTGACGTGATCGAGACGCGAACGGAACTGGCGTCGCTCGAAGGTCGCCGGGTCGTCACGGCAAGCGACGGGATGGAACGAACCGAACGGATATACGAACGACCGCCGGCGAACCAGCGGATAGAGGTCATCGACGCGACGAATGCCCAGGTTTCCGCCGGAGACGTCTCCGTGGCGACGCGGCCGGTGACCTGGCAGTACGATTCGGCGTCGCAGACGGTCACCAAACGCCACCAGCCACACGAGATCGTCACCGATCGCGTTCGGCTCGTCCTCAAGAGCGTCCTCGACGACTGCTGTCTGAGCTACGACGGGACCGACACCGTCGCCGATCGGGAGACACACGTCATCTCGATCGCGCCACCACCGGACGCCGACGTCGAGAGCTCGATCGATATTCTCGTCGGGGATACGACCTACGTAATTCCGATCGAGGAGGTTCCACCCGACGAACGCGAGGACGCCGAGGTCCGGCGGACACTCCACATTAGCGACGACGAACGGTATCTGGTGAGAGAACGAGACGTCGTCACCGTCGACGGCGAGGAGCGCCACAGCCTGACCGCCACCTTCGAGGGGCTGACGATCGATGGCGGGTTCGACGATGACCCCTTCCAGTACGAGCCACCCGAGGACGCCGCGGTCGACGTGACGGGGCTCGAACCCGAGGGGATCTACGATTCGATCGCGGCTGCCGCCGAGGTCGTTCCCTACGAGCTTCCCAACCCGGATATCCCCGAGCCCTACACGCTCGATCGCGTCACCGTCGTCGAGATGTTCGAGTCGCTGACGACGACCCTCTGGTATCTCGATCCGACGTGGACCGAACGGGAGCTCTACGTTCGGATCCGACCGGAGTCACGGGTCGACGAAGACGTCCTCGACCCCGTCGACATCAACGGTCGGGAAGGGTTCTACCGCGAGGGCCGCATCGAGAGCGTCTTCTGGGAGTGTCGTGGCCTAAGTTACGAGGTGTCGAGTCCGGACGTCGCCGAACCCGTCGTCGAGTTCGCAGCGACGATCGACTGCACGTGAGCAGACAGCGACGATCGACTGCACGTGAGCAGACAGCGACGATCGACTGCACGTGAGCAGACAGCAACGATCGATTCGCGAGCCGATCGCACAGCTGTCGTACGATCGGGTATGCACTGACGTTCAGTGGCTACTATTATGCACTGACGTTCAGTGGCTACTATAATTCTCCGGACGAAACAGGGCCAGTATGGGCGATCCACCGGTGTCAGCCGAGGGAACCAACATCGACGGCGAGACACCCGCGGTCGAACCGACAAGTGTCACCGACGAGGCGACGATCACCGACGACGCCGAACTCGAACGGACGCTCGGTCTCAGTGGCGGGCTCGCGATCGGGATCGGGACGATGATCGGTGCGGGCATCTTCATTTTCCCCGGACTGGCAGCCGGCCAAGCGGGGCCGGCTGCAGCGGCGTCGTTCGCACTCGGAGCCGTCGTCGCGTTGCTAGTCGCGTTGCCGGCCTCGGAACTCGCGACGGCGATGCCAAAAAGTGGCGGTGGCTACTACTTTATCTCTCGTGGCCTGGGGACGCTCGCCGGAGCCGTCGTCGGGCTCTCTCTGTGGTTTGGTCTGGTGTTTGCGACCGCGTTCTATCTGGTCGGCTTTGGCTACTACGCCGTCGACACGCTCGCCGAGGTCGGAATCGCCGTCGGCGAGGGGTTCGTGATCCCGATCGCGCTCCTGTTCGGCGCGGGCTTTACCGTCCTGAACGTGACGGGGACCGAAAACGCCGCAAAACTCCAGAACGGGATCGTCGCACTGTTGCTCTCGATTCTCGTCGCGTTTCTCGGCTACGGCAGTCTCGATGCGGTTGGGGTGATCGGCGCGTCGGCGACGCCGGAACAGTTCGCTCCCTTCGGCGCGTTTCCGGTGGTCACGACGGCGGCGCTCGTCTTTACCTCCTATCTTGGCTTCGCCCAGGTTGCGACCGTCGCCGGCGAAATGAAAGATCCCGGCCGAAACCTCCCGCTGGCGATGGTCGGCTCGGTTCTTATCGTCGGCCTGCTGTATGTCGTGACCATTTTCGTCGCGACGAGCGCGTTCGAGAGCCAGACGCTCGCGGGGTTCGGCGAGACGGCGATGGTCGAGGTCGGCCGCCACTACCTCGGCGCAGCCGGTGCGTTCGCGATCGTCTTCGGCGGCCTGCTCGCGACGATGTCGAGTGCCAACGCCTCGATACTGAGTACGTCACGAGCCATCTACGCCGTCTCGAAAGACGCCTTGCTCCCGCGGCGGGCGAGCCGGATCAACCTCCGCTATGGGACCCCACACGTCGCGCTGGGACTGGCCGGCGGCCCAATCCTCGTCTTGACCGCGACGGGGCGCGTCGAACTCCTGGCTGAGGTCGCCTCGTTCCTCCATCTGATCATGTACGGCCTGATCTGCGTGGCACTGGTCGCACTCCGCCGGGACGAACCCGACTGGTACGACCCCGACTTCCGGGTCCCCGGCTATCCGATCGTTCCGGCCCTCGGCGCGATCGCCAGTTTCGGCCTGATCGCGTTCATGCAGCCGGCCTCACAGATCGTCGGCATCGGCATCATGCTCGCAACCGCCGGCTGGTACGCCTACTACGCCCAGGATGTGACACTGAAGGGGGCCCTATGACAACTCAAGACGACCGCAATACAACAATGACGCGTGTGCTCGTTCCCCTGGCGATACTCGAGGGGGAATCCGTCTCAGCTGGACTGACAACACTGCTCGAGCCGATGAACGTCACCGTCCTTGGCTATCACGTACTCCCCGAGCAGACGCCACCCGATCAGGCGCGGCTGCAGTATGGCGACCGTGCGACCGACGCGCTCGCGGATATCGCCACGGAATTCGGCTCGGCCGACGTGCCTGCTGAGTACCGCCTCGTGTTCACCCACAATCGGAAACGGACGATCGATCGGGTCGCTACGGAAACGGCGGCGGACGCCTACGCCATCAGGGGGGCGACCGGTCCCGTCGAGCGACTCCTCGTCGCACTGACCGGTGATGTCGCCGTCGATCGGATCTGTGCGTTCGTCTCGGCGCTCGTTGCCGGCCGCGAAATCGACGTGACGCTCTTTCTTGCGACCGATCACGAACCCACCGGCCGGGAACTCCTCGATCGAGCCGCCGCCGCCATCTCGGACCACGCCGTTGCCGTCCGGACCGAACTGGCCGTCGACGAGCCGCCGTTCGATGCGCTGCTCGATGCTGCCATCGATCACGACGCGATCGTCATGGGTGAACGCGCCCCGTCGCTTCGGTCGATAGTGTTCGGCGACGACGCCGAACGCGTCGCCGCCGGATCGGTCGGCCCAGTGCTCGTCGTTAGAACCGACGCCGAAGATGCGAAATCGACCGCCGATCGGTCAGCGCAAACTGCGGCGGCGGACGTGGAATCGGCTGGCGATCGGGACGCCCCGGACGATCAGTGATCGGCGACTGACGATCCGTGAGCGGGGACTGACGGCTGGCGATCGGCGACTAGGAACCGATACTGTCGGGCCGATTCAGTCGGATTCGTCGTCGCCGTCGCCTGACTCACCGTCCTCGGCGGTCAAATACTCGCCGCAAATAACGAGCACCGGATCGACCGTCTCCCGGGACAATTTCCGCGCCCGATCGCGGAAGATAAACCGACGTATCGAGGGACGGCTCTCACCGACGACGAGCATGTCGTGGTCGGCCGCGGCGTCGAGAATCTCGCTGGTCGGCGAGCCGCCGACGACGAGCGAGCGGTCGATCCGATCTCGATCGACCCCGGTGTCTGCGAGGGCGTCGACGGCAGCGTCTAAGAGGGCCGTCCCCTCCTCCCGGCCCGCTTTGGCTGCGACGACGTGAAGGAAGGTCACGTCGAGGTCGGTATCGGTGAGCAGCGTGCCGAGGAGCCGGGTGATGTGTTCGAGAGCGACGTCGCCACGGAGCGCGACGAGGACGGTTTCGAGCACTGGCGCCGGGTTCGCAAGCAAGACGGCATCGCAGCCGGCTTCGACGGCGACGCGCTCGAACGTCCGGAACCGATCGTGGGTGAACACGAGTCGCGACGAGATGTCCAGACAGCCAGCAGCCTCGAATGCGTCCTCGAGTTTGTCTACTTCGGCACGCATCCGGTCTCCGTACTGGTCTCGGGCCTGGTCCGTCCCCGTCTGATCGGGGAGTTCCCGATAGGCGAGCAGGACGATCGGTACCGAGGCGAACGCATCGATAACCGTCTGTGGCACGCTTTCGCCGCCGAGAACGTCGATCGGAACGAGCACACGATGGTCGCGAGAGCCAGCCATTGTGGTGGGTCGTCTCAAACGCACGGGAGCGATAGTAATGACCCTGTTTGAACGCGACGACGAGTATCATGGGTACTGTCAGGCGATGACGGCTGTCGCCGACTGGGAGTCCACGCAGAGCGGCCGATCGTCGTCTCCTCGCGTCGTCTCCGTCCGGGCAATCAGTTTCACCACGGATCCCGCAGGGTTTTTGATCTGGCCCGCCAGTCACCGACCATGACCGAGGCGACGGGTATCGTCGGCGAATTTCTCTCGCTCAAGGAGGGGACCGACGCCGACGTACTGGCGATGCAGTGTGGCGATTTCTACGAGTTCTTCGATCAGGACGCCGAACTGGTCGCCGACGAACTGGATCTGAAAGTCTCACAGAAGTCCTCTCATGGCTCGTCGTACCCCATGGCCGGCGTTCCGATCGACGATCTCACGCCCTATCTCAAGGCGCTGGTCGAACGCGGCTACCGGGTGGCCGTCGCCGACCAGTACGAGACCGAGAGCGGCCACGCCCGTGAGATCGTCCGCGTCGTCACGCCCGGGACGCTGCTGGAGACGACTGACACCGACGCCCAGTATCTCGCGGCGATCGTCGACGGGAGCGAACTGGCCGCAGCGAGTGGCTCCGGCCGATCGACCGACGCGGCGTACGGACTCGCGTTCGCCGACGTGACGACCGGCCGGTTTCTCGTCGCCGACGCCGACGATGCCGACGAGGTCCTGACGGAGCTCTACCGGTTCGATCCGGTCGAGTTGTTGCCCGGGCCGGCGGTCCGATCGGCTGACGCCCTCCTGGGGGAGCTTCGGGAGCGAACCGATGCGACGCTTTCGCTCCACGAGACGGAGGCGTTCGCCCCGAAACGCGCCGCCCACGCGATGGGCGAGCAGTTCGGCACCGAAACCGTCGATCGGCTCGCAGTCGGCGAGGCGACGATCGCGGCTGCCGGGGCCATCCTGTCGTACGTCGCGGAGACCGGTGCGGGCGTGCTCGCCTCGATGACGCGGGTGCAGGCCCACCACGGCGACGATCACGTCACACTGGATGCGACGACCCAGCGCAACCTCGAACTGACCGAGACGATGCACGGCGACGGCGATGGATCGCTGTTCGCGACGATCGATCACACCGAGACGAGTGCGGGACGGCGACGCTTCAAAGAGTGGCTCTGTCGTCCTCGGCGATCGCTCGACACGCTGGAACGCCGCCAGGAGTCCGTCGAAGCGCTTGCATCGGCCGCACTCGCCCGCGACGAGTTACAGGCCACGCTCGGCGAGAGCTACGATCTCGAACGGCTGGCCTCGAAGGCGAGCCACGGGAGCGCCGACGCACGGGATCTACAGGCCGTCGAAGAAACGCTCTCCGTCCTGCCGGCGATCGCCGAGCTCATCGCGGAGACGCCGGAGCTGGCCGACTCGCCACTCGCCGACATCGTCGATCGACCCGATCGTGACGCAGCCCGCGAGCTGGCAGCCACTCTGGCGGCGGCGATCGCCGACGAACCACCCTCGACGGTGACCCAGGGGGAACTCCTCCAGTACGGCTACGACGACGACCTCGATTCGCTGATCGATCGCCACGAGGAACTCAACACGTGGCTCGACAGCCTGGCCGAACGCGAGAAACGCCAGTATGGGCTCTCGCATGTCAGTGTCGATCGGAACAAGACCGACGGCTACTACATTCAGGTCGGCAAGTCCGCCGCCGATGGCGTCCCCGACCACTACGAGCATCTCAAGACACTCAAAAACTCCAAACGGTTCACGACCGACGAACTCGAGGACAGAGAACGAGAGCTGCTCCGACTCGAAGAACAGCGTGGCGACCTCGAGTACGACCTCTTTACGGACCTCCGCGAGCGGGTCGCCGATCGCGCCGAACTCCTCCAGGACGTCGGGCGGACGCTCGCGACGATCGACGCGCTCGCGAGTCTCGCAAGCCACGCGGCCGAAAACCGGTGGGTCAGACCCGAACTCCACCGGGACGGTCGCCTCGATATCGAACAGGGACGGCATCCGGTCGTGGAGCAGACGACGGAGTTCGTCCCGAACGACGTCAGACTCGACGAAGAGCGTGGCTTTCTGGTCGTCACCGGCCCGAACATGTCTGGGAAATCGACGTACATGCGACAGGTCGCGGGGATCGTCCTGCTCGCCCAGATCGGGAGCTTCGTCCCAGCAAAAGAGGCCGAGATCGGCCTCGTCGACGGGATCTTCACCCGCGTTGGCGCACTCGATGAACTCGCCCAGGGCCGATCGACGTTCATGGTCGAAATGAGCGAGCTCTCGAACATTCTTCACGCCGCGACCGAGGAGTCACTCGTCATCTTGGACGAGGTTGGCCGCGGGACGGCGACCTACGACGGGATCTCGATCGCGTGGGCCGCGACGGAGTATCTGCACAACGAGGTCGGCGCCAAAACGCTGTTTGCGACCCATTACCACGAGCTGACCGGACTCGCCGAAACCCTCCCCCGTGTCGCGAACGTCCACGTCGCGGCGGACGAACGCGACGGCGACGTCACCTTCCTCCGAACCGTCCGCGATGGCCCGACCGATCGCTCCTATGGTATCCACGTCGCCGACCTTGCCGGCGTCCCCGGCCCGGTCGTCGACCGCGCACGGGACGTCCTCGATCGGCTCCGCGAGGAGAAGGCGATCGAAGCCAAAGGCGGCACCTCGACCGAGCCGGTCCAGACGGTGTTCGACCTTTCGAGTGGCCAGTTCCGCGGCGAGGCGAACACGGACGGCGGGGCGTCGGGTTCGGCGAGCCACGATGCGTCGGCGTCGGACGACGCCGAGCCGTCCGCGGCGTCGATCGATCCCGAGACAGCTGCCGTCGTCGAGGAACTCGAATCGATCGACGTCAATACGACGCCACCGGTCGAGCTGATCGCGAAAGTCCAGGAGTGGCAAGCACAACTCGAAGAGTAGCGCCCCGACTGATACCAGTCCGGCGTGACGACGGTCGGGCTGGTGGGTTCGTGGCCGCTCCGTATGCGAGCCGGAGCCACTCGTCGAGTCGCTGGCCCGGTCCCAGTCGTCGGCTGGAGATGCCGATAGCTCCCCACTTTTGTTCGTCTGGCCCGTACCCAAGGTATGCGAACACGAGTCACAGCAATCGTCTCGGTCCTCGGGGGTCTTTTGGCCGCCTGGATCGGGTGGGGAGCGTACGTTCTCGCGACGACCGAACGCGTTCCCTTCGAGACGATCGAACGCGATGGCCCCTTCGAGCGGCGGCGGTATCCCGCGACCGTCCTGGTTGAGACGACAGCACCGGATCGCAGGACGGCGTTTCGCCGCCTCTTCCGGTATCTCAACGGTGCGAACGCGACCAGCGGCGAGATTCCCATGACCGCGCCGGTCGCGACGCAGGGGCCTGCGGCGTCGCCACCAGCGCCGTCTCGGCCTGACACCGCCGGCGGCGAGTCCGTCTCGATGACGGCACCCGTCCGGACCGATCGAAGCGAGAGCGCGGTGACGATGGCGTTCTACCTCCCGGCGGAGTACACTGCCGCGTCCGCGCCGACGCCGATCGATCCCGACGTTCACCTCGTCGTCGAGCCCGCCCGAACGGTCGCCGTCTATCGGTTCTCATGGTACGCGACGTCCGGACGGGTCAAGCGAGCGCAGACGGCCCTGCTCGAGACGATCGACCGGCGGGGCATTGCGCGCATGAACGACCCCCTCTTGCTCCAGTACAACGATCCGTGGACGCCGCCGTTCATGCGCCGCAACGAGGTGATGGTGACGATCGGCCGGTGACTGGTTCTGGCTCGATCGTCACGAAAACACACAACTACTTTCATGAGTCCCACGTCCTAGCCGGACAGTGAGCGCGATTCGAGTGTCGCAACCGAACCGAATCGACCCCGTTTGGGGGGAGTTCCGATGACAGACGAGACAGCGATCCACCAGCTAGACGAGGAGACAGTCGCCAGAATCGCCGCCGGCGAAGTCGTCGAGCGGCCGGCAAGCGCCGTCAAAGAACTCGTCGAGAACAGTCTCGATGCCGGTGCCGAGACCGTCGACGTCACGGTCGAGGCGGGTGGAACCGACCTGATCCGGATCGCAGACGACGGCTCCGGGATGACCGAAGCGGACGTCCGTGCGGCCGTTCGCCAGCACACGACCAGCAAAATCCGCGGACTTGAGGACCTCGAATCCGGCGTCGCCACGCTCGGCTTTCGCGGCGAGGCCCTGCACACGATCGGCTCGGTGTCGCGGCTTTCGATCCGATCGCGGCCCCACGACAGCGAAGGTGCAGGAACAGAACTCGTCTACGAGGGCGGCACCGTGACCACCGTCGAGCCGACGGGCTGTCCGGCGGGGACGATCGTCGAGGTCGCAGAGCTCTTTTATAACACGCCCGCCCGCCGGAAGTTCCTCAAGACGACGGCGACGGAGTTCGCCCACGTCAACCGGGTCGTCACCCGCTACGCGCTGGCAAATCCGGACGTAGCGGTTTCGCTGACCCACGACGATCGCGAGGTGTTCGCGACGACCGGTCAGGGCGATCTCCAGGCTGCGGTGTTGTCGGTGTACGGCCGTGACGTCGCCTCGTCGATGATCGCCGTCGACGCCAGCGACGACCTCCCGCCCGGCCCGCTCGACTCGGTCTCCGGGCTCGTTTCCCACCCCGAGACGAACCGATCGAGCCGGGAGTATCTCGCGACCTACGTCAACGGCCGTGCCGTCAGCGCTGACGCGATCCGCGAGGGGGTCATGGGCGCCTACGGCACCCAGCTCGGGAGCGATCGCTACCCGTTCGTCGTCCTGTTTCTCGACGTTCCCGGCGAGGCCGTCGACGTCAACGTCCACCCGCGAAAGCGCGAGGTTCGGTTCGACGACGACGATGCCGTCCGCCGACAGGTCGACGCGGCAGTCGAGCGTGCACTGCTCGACAACGGGCTCTTGCGATCGGGTGCGCCACGCGGGCGATCGGCCCCCAACGAGGCCAGACTCGAACCCGGGACGCTCGCCGGATCGACGGAACGACCGGACCAGGACGGGGAGCCTGGAGTAACGGGAGACCGGACTGACGACGCTGCGCCGATCGACGACCCCAACACGGGCGATAGCGCAATCGACAGCACAGCGTCTGCCTCCGCCCCGCATCAGCAGCCCCAATCAGACGCCGGTCTGGATGCTGACCCTGACTCGCACTCACCGACGGACACCTCGTCGACCGAACCCGTCGCCGACTCAGCGGTGGGATCGGAAACGGATCGCACACACGGACCGGGTTCTACGGCCAATACCGAGCGGACGTCCGATACCGCGACCGGCAGCGGAACGACGGATCGGAATCGAACGAGCAACGCGCCGGATGCAGATCGGACGAGCAACGCGCCGGATACGGATCGGACGAGCGATGAAGACGATGGAGATCGGAGTCGGCTGGCCGATCGAGCGGACCGAAAGTTCGACGGGCTAACCGAACAGCGAACGCTCGCAGGCGAGCCCGCGACTGGCGAGGAGAGCGAGTTCGACACGCTGCCCTCGATGCGCGTCCTCGGACAGATTCACGACACCTACCTGGTCTGTGAATTGCCCGACGGGCTCGCTCTCATCGACCAGCACGCCGCGGACGAGCGGGTCAACTACGAACGGCTCCGGGAGGCGTTCGAGGCGGATCCTGCAACACAGGCGCTCGCTTCCCCCGTCGCACTCGAACTGACGGCGATCGAGGCCGAGGCGTTCGAGAGCTACAAAGCAGCCCTCGAACGCCTGGGATTTTACGCCGATCGGGTCGCCGATCGCACAGTCGCTGTGACGACGGTCCCTGCGGTGTTCGCGGAGACGCTCGACCCAGCGCAGTTGCGGGACGTTCTCGCCTCGTTCGTCGAGGGCGATCGTGAGACTGGAGCGGAGACGATCGACGCGCTGGCTGACGAGTTCCTCGGCGATCTGGCGTGTTATCCCTCGCTGACCGGGAACACCTCGCTGACGGAAGGCTCCGTTATCGATCTTCTCAAGGCGTTAGACGACTGTGAGAATCCGTACTCCTGCCCGCACGGCCGGCCGGTGATCGTCGAGATCGACGAGGGCGAGATCGACGATCGGTTCGAGCGGGATTATCCTGGACACGGCGGGTGAGCCTGGCTCGACGGGCGTTCCTGTCTGGCGGTCCTCAGTTGTGAACGGCGGCGGTGTCTCCAACGGGTTGTCTCATACTGATTAGCGTCATCAATTACCGCCGATCGCCCACCCGGTACTGGCGATCGGCGGTAACTACGGACACTAATCAGTATCAGGCTGCTTCTCGATCGAGACTGGTGTACAGATACCAGAACCCGAGTAAGACCAGGAAAAAGACGACTCCGATCGTCCCACGCAGGGCGAGCTCTTCCAGTCCGGTTGCCTCGGCACGAACGAGTGCGGCGGCCCAGCCACCAGCCAGAACGGCGAACCCGGTTGCGACGAGTACCATGACCAGGAGCCGATCGGTGGGGAGATCCATACGTGATCCCCACTCCGGACGCAAGTAAGTGATTCACCTGAAGTCGCCATGGAGTCAGTGGCGTGCGATCGAAGCCACCGTTCGAGCCACGAAGTCGAATCGGAGACCGGCGATCGAGCACGGTTTCAGCCCGCACTGAGGGGACTGTCCGGGGAATCGCTCGCGCGCTCGTGTCGATAGAGCCAGATCGCACAGGCAAGTGCGATCAGCGCCGCAAAGGTGGCGATCGCGAACGCCGCCTGGTAGCCAGCCTCGGTGTAGACGCGAACACCGCCGACGAGTTCGCCAGCCCAGTAGTCGTCGAGCGCCCAGCCCATCATCGTCGGGAGGCTCGCTGCACCGAAAAAGGCTGCACCGTTGATCGTCCCCGTCGAGATTCCGCTGGCACTACTCGGGTAGCGATCCTTGACGGTCGTGTAGCTGAGGACGAACGTCCCCAGAAGGGCCCCGGTCAGGAAAAACGACACCGCAACGATCCACAACGGCGGCTCTCCAGTCACAGCGATCACGCCGAGACAAGCGACGTAGACGACTGCCCCCGCGACCATCAACTCAACCCGCTGGCCGAGCCGATCGGAGAGCCACCCGATCGCCGGCGGGCCGATCATGGTGCCGACCCCGCCGAGCAAGGTCAAGATCGAGGCGTAGGCGATCGTGACATCGTACATCTGGACGACGTAGGGAACGCCCCAGAGGCCGAACAGGGTGAGGTTCACGCCAGTCGAACAGAACAACATGAGACTGACGACCCAGATGTAGGGGTCCCGGAGGACGGATTGCAGGTGGGTCCGAAGCTCCGTGGTGGTCACGGAGGGCTGTCCTGGCACCCCGTCGATCGGCTCGAACCCTGCACGGTCCGGCGTGTCGCGGACGAGTGCAAAGACAACGATCGAAAAGCAGAGTCCGAAGACACCAAGCCAGCCGATCGCCGATCGCCAGCCGACAGCACCGACGGCGAGCGCAAGCGGCGTGGTAGCGAGGATGCCGCCGAAGCCGGAGGCGGCGAAACTCAGACCGCTCACCGTCGCGAACTCGTCCGCGCGGTACCAGCTTGCACAGAACCGGAGGATACAGACGAAAATCACGCTTCCGCCGAGGCCGACAAGGCCCCGAGCAACGAGGGCTATGAGGTAGCTGTCCGCCAGCGCAAACCAGATCGCACCGACGTTCATCATCACTGCACCGGCCGTCGCCGTCCGTCGGGGCCCGATCCGATCGGCGAGGATCCCGGTTGGGATCTGCATGATCGCATACACCCAAAAGAAGGTTGCGTGCAGCGTTCCCAGCTGTGTCCCCGTCGTCTTAAAGGCGACCATGAGGTCCTCTGCAAGTACGGCTGAGGAGAGTCGATTGAAGTTAACGAGCAAGAAGACGGTGACCAGAACTGCCCACAGAAGCCATCGTCGTCGAAGCGGATCACGCCAGAGTCGCATTCGTCCTCAGTCGATTCTGGAGCATGAAAACGTTGTACATGCGTGACGCTGGGTTTGAACCCTGTGCTGTCGGGCCGTTGCCCCCTGTTGCGGTATCGTCTCCGGAACGATCGCCGCCGGCCCGAACGTACGTCCGATCGGTCGTCACAGTCAGCGATCACCGCGGTACCTGACTCCAGTAGGTCCTCTCAGCTGGGTGTATATGTCGATCGAGGCCGAACAGCCTGCCATGCGAAAACTCGACGGCGCTGACGCCGGCGGCCAGTTCGTCCGAACGGCACTCACACTGTCGGTCCTGCGAAACGAGCCGATTCGCATCACGAACATTCGGGGTGATCGATCGACACCGGGACTTCGCCACCAGCATCTCGCCGTCGTCGAGACGATGGCGGACATCTGCGACGCCGACGTGAGGGGGGCGGCAGTCGGCGGAGAGACGATCGCGTTCGATCCGGATCCCGATTCCGACGGACGGCCGCGAGGGGATGACGGTGAGTTCGGCCGGCTCGACGGCGGTCGCTACACCGTCGATATCGGAACCGCTGGCAGCGTGACACTGCTGTTCGATGCACTCTTGCCACTCGCGACGATCCTCGATTCGCCCCTGTCCATTACGGCGACCGGCGGCACCGACGTGAAGTGGGCCCCACCGATCGACTACTTCCGGCACGTCAAACTCCCGCTTGTCGGCCGGTACGGGCTCGTCGCTGCCTGTGACGTCGATCGACGGGGGTTCTATCCTGACGGCGGTGGCCGTGTCACCCTTCGGCTCGCTCCCTCGTCGCTCGAACCGATCGAACTCCTCGAGCGTGGCTCGATCGAGGCCTACCACCTCTTTTCGACGGCGGCCACGTCGCTGGCGGATCGTGACGTGACACGCCGGCAGGCCGACAGCGCACGCGATCGGTTGGCGAGTACCGAACCCGGGGCGACGGACGACCAGCCGCCGATCGAACTGGCCACACGCCAGGAGACGACCGCCACAACCCAGTGTCCTGGCTCGGCGGTGGTCGTCCGGATCGACCATGGCACCGGCATCGCCGGCTTCACCACGCTCGGGGAACGCGGGAAACCCGCCGAACGCGTCGGCGAAGACGCCGCAGACGAGGCCAACCGATGGCTCCAGGGGCGGGCACCCGTCGATCGGCATCTGGCCGACCAGTTACTCGTCCTCCTTGCTATTGCCGGCGGCCGGCTGGCGATTCCGGCCGTGACCGACCACGTGATGGCGAGCTGTGAGCTGCTCGATGCGTTCGGCTTCGAGCCGAGACTCGACGACGACGAGGGGACAACGGTGTCGATCGACTCCCCGGTATTTCAGTAGGCCGGTCGACCGGACGAGCGACGCGCAACCGCCCGATCGGACACCGGTACAAGCCCGATCGGACACCGGTACAAGCCAGACTGGACACCGGTACAACTTATATTACGCCCGTTCATGTAACCGATATGAACGAGTTACATGCTATCGATCGACCGGGCCGGAGGGTCGGGCCGTGAGTGAACTCGTCACATTCGGCGAGTCGATGCTCAGACTGTCGCCACCCGGAAACGAACGCCTCGAAGACGCCGCCGAGTTCGAGGTTCGCGCTGCAGGCGCAGAGAGCAACGTCGCGATCGCCGCCCAGCGTCTGGGCACGCCCTCGACCTGGCTCTCGAAGGTACCCGAGACGCCGCTTGGTCGGCGTGTGGTCGGCGAACTCCGAGGACACGGGATCGAGACGGACGTGGTCTGGAGCCATCGGGGTCGACAGGGGACCTACTATCTCGAACGCGCAGGGAAACCACGCGGCACGAACGTCATTTACGATCGGGACAACGCGGCGATCACGACCGCCGAGGCGCGAGAGTTCGACATCGATCGCATCCAGAACGCCCGCGTGTTTTTCACCAGCGGGATCACGCCGGCACTCTCCTCGACGCTGCGGGAGACGACGATGAACATGCTCAAGGCGGCCAAACAGGGCGGGACGGAGGTCGCGTTCGATTTCAACTACCGGCGCAAGCTCTGGTCGCCCGAGGAGGCCGAACAGACACTGACGCGGCTCTTTCCCGGAATCGACGTCCTCGTAATCGCTGCTCGCGACGCACAGAACGTGCTCGGATTCGAGGGTGACCCACGACAGCTCGCCCACAAACTCGGCTCGCAGTACGACTTTACGACCGTCGTCGTCACGCGTGGCTCGGAGGGCGCGATCGGGTGGCACGATGGTGTCGTTCACGACCAGACAGCCTACGAGACGGATACCGTCGACGCGATCGGTACCGGCGACGCCTTTACGGGAGCGTTTATTACACGCCGACTCGACGGCGACGACGTTCCGACTGCCCTCGAGTACGCCGCAGCGACGGCCGCGCTCAAACGGACGATCCCCGGCGACATTGCACTGCTGACGCCCGAAGAGGTTGAAGCCGTCGTCGACCAGAACGGGTCGGATATTTCGCGGTAGACCGACCGAGAGTCGACGGACGCCGATCTGTCGGGATCGTCGTCACCTGCGATCTCGACGCTCTCGCTGCCGGTCGGGCACAGCTTCCACAGGATCCTATCGCTGCCGGTCGGGCACAGCTTCCACACGATCGGAGGAACGCCTTTTTATGTTGGCTCCCTTGACCGGATATGGTTCACGTGGCAATCATCGGCGCCTACGGTAGTGCTGGTGTCGCAGTCGCAGACGAACTGGTAGACCAGTACGACGAGCAACTCGAACTCACGCTGATCGACGACGGCGATCCCGGTGGTGGGCTCTGTATTCTCCAGGGCTGTATGCCATCGAAAGAAATTCTCTCGGCGGGGAAACACCGATTCCAGGCACGACACGACGATCGGCTGGAGGGTGTTCCCACGGTCGATCCCGACGCCGTCGTCGCCAAGAAAAACGAGCATATCTCGAACTTCGCCGAGCACCGCCGGCGTCACGTCCACGACCTCGCCACACACGACTTCGTCGAATTTATCCACGATCGGGCTCGGTTCGTCGACGATCGTGTGCTCGCGATCGGGGATGGCGATCGACGGATCGAACCCGACTACGTCGTCATCGCGACGGGGTCGACGCTGAACGTCCCCGATCTGCCGGGGATCGAGAGCGTCGACTACATGAGCAGCGCCGACGTCCTCGACGCGACGATGTTTCCCGAGTCGGGGATCGTCATGGGCTTTGGCTACATCGGCCTCGAACTCGCGCCGTATCTAAGCGAGGTCGGTGGCGTCGATCTCACCGTGATCGAACACGACGACCATCCGCTCGACGAGATGGAAGCCGAGTACGGCGAGACGTTGCTCGAACTCTACGAGGAGCAGTTCGGGATCGAGGTACTGACGAACACCGACGAGACGCGACTCGAACGAACCGAGGATGGTGGTGTCCGGCTCCACGCCGATCGGGAGGGTGAGCCGACGACGATCGACGCCGAGCAGCTGTATCTCTTTACCGGTCGTCGGCCGACGCTCGACGGTCTCGGACTCGATCGGACCGCACTCGATCCGGGCGAGGGCTGGGTCGAGCCGACAATGCAGGCCCGCGACGACGATCGCGTCTTCGTCGTCGGCGACGCGAACGGTCGCGAACCGATCCTCCACGTCGCCAAAGAGCAGGGGTTCGCCGCCGGAACGAACATCCGCCGCCACGATCGGGGCGAGGACTGTGAGCCATATACCAACGTTCCACACCACGTGATCTTCTCCGGGCTTGGCGTCTCTCCGTTCGCCCGACTCGGGCATACACCCGCGACGGCGGCCGAATCGGAGATGGAGACGATCGTCGTCACGCGCGAGGCGAGTTCCGACGGCGTTTTCAAAACGAAGAACCATCCCGAAGGGCGAGCGACGCTGGTCGTCAACGCCGCCGACGGCACCGTCATCGGCTATCAGGCGTTGCATCTCCACGCCGACGTGATGGCCAAGACGATGCAACTTGCCGTCGAGATGGGACTCGACGTCCGCGAGATTCCCGATCGAGCCTACCATCCGACGACGCCCGAGATCATCGACGGCCTCGTCCGTGATGCGTGTTCGGAACTATCCGACAGTCCCAACTGAAACTGTTTGCACACCGATCGCAGCGTCCGCGGTTCTCACTCGCGTCTCTCGCTCCGAACCGCGTTGCCGTCGTGCGATCGGGTGTGCGCTAGCGTTCAGTGGCTCTCGTAGTCACCGCACGTACTACTGTCAACGGTTGTCCCGCGGGACGCCTGCGAACTCAGCCACGGGTATTTTTGTCGGGTCGCGTGTGGAGAGTGTACGTGAGCCGGGATATCAGGCAGGCGACGGTCGAGGACGTCTGGGCGGTCCACGAGACGGCTCGCAAGAGCTGGCACGCCGCCTACGATGAGCTGCTCGGCCCGGAGCGGGTCGACGAGGTCGTCGACGACTGGTACGCCATTGGCGACATCGAGTCGTCGATCGCGGAAGCGACCGATCGCAACAACGCCGCCTTCCTGGTCGCTGATTCGAAGACCGCTGCGTCCTCACGGACGGCCTTCGATGAAGCGTGTGATGGCTTCGCCCACATCGTCCCGTGGCCGGAGGACGGTCGGGTTGGCTATCTCGTCCGGATCTACGTCCAGCCGGAGCTATGGGGCGAGGGAGTGGGAACGGCGCTGCTCGACCATCTCGAACGCGACCTCGCCACGGTGTTCGATCGCCTCCGGGCGGCCACCCTCGCCGACAACGACGTCGGCATCTCGTTTTACGCTTCGCGTGGCTTCGAGCACGTCGAGACGTACGACAGCGATCTCGCCCCCGATCTGGAGGAGTACGTGTACGAAAAGCAGCTCTGACCGTCACGCCTGGTCCGCCCGTGGCCTGCTTTCGGTTACCTCGTTGCCGCTTCCCGGTCTAGGCCTCGCTCTCCTCTCGCTGCCGTTTCCGATCGGTCCGATGTCTCGCTCACAACGTTTTGTCGGCCTTGCTCTCCTCGACCACGTCGATCCCACGGTTGTTGACTGCCATCGGATCGAGCCCGACCTCCTGGAGGAAGTTCTTGTACTCGCGTTCACACTGTTCGGCGGCCTTCTGTTTGTCGCTGGCCCGATCGCAGAGTTCGACGAGGGCCTCGGGAACGTCGTTCTGGTAGACGATCCAGTGGTTGATCAGATCGCTCAGCCGGCGGATCGGGCTGGTGAAGTGGCCGTAGATTTCGAAGTTCAGCGCGTGGTGGCCACCGAAGGGGTCGTTCATGTAGCGGGCCCGGGGCATCACCTTCATCACTGCCCACTGGATCTTGTCGAGTTGGCGACCGGGGGCCTCTTCGAGGGTGGCGTTGACCGCCTTCCGTGGGTCCTCCCATGTGCTTCCGGGAATCGAGACCCCATCCAGATCCTGAATCTCCTGGAGCGCTTTCGACCACTCGTCGGGACTGGGCTGGGGGTGGACCCGGTACATCGCCTCGACGCCACGATCCCACATCAGCGTGTGCGTCACGGCCTTGTTGGCCTTGAGCATACACTCCTCGATGATCGTGTGGGCCCGATCGCGGCTCGGATTCAACACGAGCGAGCCGTCTTCTTTGCGCTGTTCGTGCATCCGATCGGCGAGTTCGTGGACCAGGACGTTCTCCTCGTGAAGCGGGGCGTCGGGATCTTCGAGTCGGTTCTCGGCCTGGGAGTAGGTGAGACGCTCGTCGGACTCGATGACCGATTTGTAGATGTCGATCGTCTCGTAGGACAGCGTCTCCTTGTCGAGGTGCATTTCGACGGTGTGAGCCAGTCGGTCCTCGTTTGGAACGAGCGAGCAAACCGTCTCTGCCAGGACGGGCGGCAACATGTGGATCGTGTAGGCCGGCAGATAGACCGTGTTCCCGCGCTCGACGGCCTCGTCCCACATTGCCGTCTCGGGGTTGACGTAGTGGGTGACGTCGGCAATGTGGACCCAGAGGACGTACTCCTCTTCGCGTTCCTCGACCGAAATCGCATCGTCGAAGTCCTGGGCGTCGATCGGATCCGTCGTCCAGGTAGTCAGATCTCGTAAATCGGTCCGTTCGTCGACCTCGGCTTCGATCTCGGCCTGGACGCCCTCCGTCCGTTCCTCGGCTTCCGCGATGATCTCGGCGGGGAACTCGTCGCGGATCTCGAACTTCTCGAATAGCTCCTCGCGTTTGTTCTCGAGGTGACGTGCGAGTTCCTCGCCGATCTCGACGGGGCCCTGGCCTTCGGCCGTTCCGGCGTCGGCCTGTGCGTCGTCGCTCATAGGAGAGGGTACGGACGTGAGTGTGAAAGTCGTGTCGGGATGGGGCGGTGGACTCCGTGCCAAGATGGGCCGGCAGGCTCCGTGCCGGGATGGGGCGATGGACTCCGTTCCAGGATGGGCCGGCAGGCTCTGTATCCGGCTGGCTCAACGGTTCGTTTCGTCTGGCACTCAGGACTCCTCTTCGAGGGTTCCGTACCGCTCTTCGACGGTCTGAAGATAGCTGGCGAGAAACAGCTCCTGTGGCCGTTCTCCTGCATCGAGTTCGATCAACAGCGTCTCGAGGTCGTCACGCGAGTGGTGACAGAGATCGCCGTGACAGGATTTACAAAGGTGCTCGAAGCTCTTTTCCGTCCGGTCCCACCGGTCGCCGTACTTGTCGTACTCGCGAGCTACCGACCGTGGGACCTCGCTTCCGCAGGCGAGACACGTCACTGTCTCAGTACGGCTCCGTGAGGGCCACATATTCCCACTCATGCTATGCTCGTACTTAGCAATTACCGCAGCCATCGATCGCTGTGACTGTCGTCGCCACCAGCCGGTTTCGATCGGGGGTGGAAACGGGCGATTTATACCCGAAACGGTCGTGGAACCGGGTATGCAGGTCAAATCTCGACATCATCTCCGCAGCGATGCCGTCTCCGATCTCGAGGATACGCTCGACGCCCAACTCGGCGTCACCCCCGATGGCGACACCTACGAGCGCGTCGAGTTCGAGGAAACCGACTGGGAAGTGATCCTCATCGACGGCGAGCCACAGGTCGCCTACTTCGACGACGACCCGTTCCTGACAGTCCGGGGAGCGAACGCCTACGAGCCCACCAAGCGGCTGGTCACCGTCGATACGGGAGCGATTTCGTTCGTCAGCGACGGGGCCGACGTGATGCGGCCCGGAATCACCGAGGCGACCGACGACATCTCACCCGACGATCTGGTCGTGATCGCCGAGGAGTCCCACGGAAAGGTCCTGGCCGTCGGACGCGCCCGCGTCGAGGGAAGCGAGATGGCCGGCGAGGAGGGCAAAGTCGTCGACTCGTTACACCACGTCGGCGACGAACTCTACGAGTTCGCCGGCTGAGGCGCCACTCGATCCTCCGGCTGCCCGATATCCGGCTCCCACCGTCCGAGCGTAAAGCGTCACCCGAACAGTGGTGTCGTCCGAGTCGGACACATTCTGTCATCGTCATCCAGAGACGCCCACACATACGAATTCTAGAATGAAGATGTATAATTTAATTTATTAGAAAGTGTACGAAAACTGCGCGATACTGACAACCGGTGTAGAGCCCCGCATGGCACAGTCTGGAGACCCGATCGACACGGTCGTCATTTCAACCGATACGACAGTTCGTCTGACGTAAGAACTATACTCGCGGCCCCGGTGGATACCGGCAATGGGACTTATGAGCAAAATTCTCGGCGGGAGCCAGTCCCGAACCACCGAGGATTACGTCGAACTGGATCTCGACGATGCCGCCGCAGAGACCGCAGAGGCGACGATGCAGGTACACATCGCCGAAGTAGACAACCAGGCCGACGCGATCGACATCAAAGACGCCGTCTACGACGGCGATCTGGTCATCGCGGATATCACGCGGCTCCGAACTGAGGATAGCACGGTCGAACACATCGTCGACGAACTTCGGCAGGTCGCCCAGGAAGTCGACGGCGACATCGTCCGGAAAGGTGACGATCAGATGATCATCACGCCGACTGGCGTCCGTATCAGCCGCGAAAAACTGGGGCAGAATTTCTAACAAAGCCTCGGGCCACCGCGCCCGAGGCCGTTTCCGACGGCTGACGGTTTCGCGGGTCGCCGATCGGCGACACCGGCACTCGCCGACCGATTTGTTGTCGATATGGGCGGCGCCGACGGGCCGTCGAGTCCGGGTTCGATTCGCTACTCGTGGTGGTTCTCGTCAGTGGCGGCTGGCCCCGGTCCGCCAGCGGAGCCGAGGAGATGTTTTACGTCCTGTTTTCGGTTTTCGAACTCCGTTTCGAGGCGCTGCTTGTCGGCCTCGAGCGTCTCGATATCGTCCGTTAGCTGCTCGACACTCGCCTCGAGATCGGCCGTGGTTTCCTCGCGATCGGCGCTGGTACGAACCGGTCCGACCTGCCGATAGATGGCCGTCGCGTCGTCGGCAGCCGCGAGTTCGTCGAGGGCCTCTTTGGCGGCCGCCAACTGCTGTTTTGCCTGTTCTTTCTTCGAGACGACCTGCTCGGCCTCGTCCTGAAGCTCCTGCATCTCCTCGTAGATCTCCTGTGCGGCCGGCGGTAGCTGTCCCTGCATACGCGACCGTTTGAAGCCCACCCTGAAAAGTTCTCATCACTGATCGATCTCTTCGTTCGAGACGGCTGTCACACGATCGGCTCTGCTTTTTTGATGCGTATGAGAACCACTCACGGCCATCATTCCGATACGGTACCAACAAATACCGGATTCCGTTGCTGGTTGTACCGACGGGTCGATCGCACGCTGTTGAATCGATCAGCATCGATCGCGCGGTGTTGATCTGATCCACGTCTGTGCTGCGTTCCGCGGTCGGCGCACGGTCACCACAGACAGACGGTGCCGGTCACTCTCGCTGGACAGTGCGCGGTCTTTTCACCGGGCGGGAATTACGATAGTTGATTATTGTTCCGTGGCTGCAAACGACGGGTATGTCTGGGTATCGAGCAACGGTGGTCGTCGAGGACCCTGGGTTGTGTCCGGTCGCGACTGCGTCGACACAGGTTGAGGAGCCGGTCCACTCGGTGGCACGAACACGAACAGCAACCGACGGACCTGTCGTCGAAGAATTCACGGTCCCGTCGGGGGAGTCGATCGATGCCGACGCGGCGGAACTGACGCCAGTCCAGACGACCGATCGGGAAACAGTGTATCGCTTCGACCGCGACGGGGCGGCCGACTGCCCATGTGAACTCGTCGAACGAACCGGGACGCCAGTCTCGTCGGTCCAGGCCCGAAACGGGGCGTTGCTACTGACCGTCCGGTTGCCCGCACTCGATGACGTGACCACCATCGTCGAGATCCTTCGAGAGCGGTTCGATGGCGTAGTCGTCGAGGAACTGACCGCGGCCGACGGTCGAGCGACTGATCCGGTCATCGTCGATCGGATGCAGCTTACCGACCGCCAGCGAGAGGTCATCGAGACCGCCCACGAGATGGGCTACTTCGAGTATCCGAAAGGGGCGAACGCAACCGACGTCGCTACGGAACTCGGAATTGCGCGGTCGACGTTCACCGAACACCTCGCCGCCGCCCAGACGAAGCTGTTGCAGTCGATCTTCCAAAAACAATCCATATAAACAGTATCCAGTTACCACACGTCTACTCTCGAACCGGGTTTGGCTCGTCAGCCCTCAATCTGGACGGAGGGAAGCGGAGACATCGTGCGTGTTCGGCCGTGACAGCGGACAAACGACAATACTTTTCCATCGGGCGGCGGAAGCTACCGGTATGGCTGACGAGCTTCAGAAAGGGCTAGAGGGTGTTCTGGTTGCAGAGTCGGAACTCAGCTCGATCGACGGCGATGCGGGCCGGTTGATCTACCGTGGATACACGATCGAGGATCTCGCGCGTGGTGCGAGCTACGAAGAAGTCGTGTATCTCCTTTGGCACGGGGAGCTTCCAACGGCAGCAGAACTCACAGCGTTTACCGAGGCGCTCAACGACGAACGCGACGTCCACGACGACGTCCTCGCGACGATGGAACGGCTCGCAGACGCCGGCGAACGACCGATGGCAGCACTCCGGACCGCCGTTTCAATGTTTTCGGCGTACGAACCCGAGACGGACGCCGACCCGGACGATCTCGACGCGACACTGCGGCAGGGGCGCCGGATCACCGCCAAGATTCCGACCGCACTCGCAGCCTTCGAGCGCTACCGCCTCGGCGAAGCGCCGATTGATCCGCACCCGGATCTTGGACTCGCTGCGAACTTCCTCTATATGTTGACCGGCGAGGAGCCAAGCGACATCCACGCCGAAACCTTCGATCAGGCGCTCATCTTGCACGCCGACCACGGCCTGAACGCGTCGACGTTCACCTCGATGGTCATCGGCTCGACGATGGCAGACATCTACAGTGCCGTCACCGGCGGCGTCAGCGCGCTCTCCGGCCCGCTTCACGGCGGCGCAAACCAGGACGTCATGGAAGTGCTCCACGAGATCGACGAGAGCGACCTCGATCACCGCGAGTGGGTCGAGCAGGCAAACGAGGAGGGGCGCCGTATTCCCGGCTTCGGCCACCGCGTCTACAACGTCAAGGATCCGCGCGCAGGGATCCTCCAGGAGCGAAGCAAAGAGCTCGCAGATGAGGGTGAATCCAAGTGGTACGACTACACCACGACAATCGAACAGTACCTCTCAGAAGAGCAGGGGCTCGCGGAGAAAGGAATCGCCCCGAACGTCGACTTCTACTCCGGCTCGGTCTACTACCAGCTTGGTATCCCGATCGATATGTACACCCCAATCTTCGCGATGAGCCGTGCCAGTGGCTGGGTCGGCCACGTTCTCGAGTATCAAGAAGACAACCGCCTGATCCGCCCACGTGCGCGCTACACCGGCCCAGAGGACCAGGCGTTCGTCCCGATCGAAGACCGCTAGCGCGATCGGCTGCGTTTCTGTGGCTCGGTCGGTCCCTGATGGTTGCAGTCGACTGTCATCTCGATCCCGACAGCCGGTTTGTTGTGTTCGATCACCGATCCGACTCATAGGGATTATCGTACGAACTCATAGATTTCTTGCTGGGGAATCACAACACGGTGGAAGCCACGTGACGGCGATTGCTCCGGGTGGCTACGATAATC
>Ga0207421_10001328_pt1 | contig 32009 bp, 26 predicted proteins | sample SodLakKL_010_SED_4_FD_187542 | JGI IMG/M metagenome (GOLD analysis project Ga0207421, IMG submission 187542) | Alkaline sediment microbial communities from Lake Tanatar, Kulunda Steppe, Russia - 8KL_010_SED (SPAdes) (version 2) | ecosystem: Environmental > Aquatic > Non-marine Saline and...
CCTCCAATTTCATGGGGTAAAATCTGCATATGAGCATCGCCAGCACTGCCCCCATAATAACACATTTAATCCGTTTATTTCCAGGAGCTGAGTTAATAAGTCAATAAAAAAGCAGGAAGCAACTTAATAAATGCTTCCTGCTATCCCCATTCCCTTTATCCAGATAGTTTACTTATGAGTAAAGCTGCTCGATAAGATCACCATAATTCTGCAAGATAGCCCGTTTCTTGGTTTTCAGGGTAGGGGTTATCTCGCCCCTCTCTTCGGTAAAGCGTCTGCACAAGATGGCGTAATTTTTAACCCTTTCAAAATCCTCCAGTTCCCCATTGATGGTTTCCACTTCTTCAGCTATCTTTTCTTGAAGTAAAGGCTGATTTATAAAATCTTCGCCTACTTCCACGCATACCGGAGCTCCACCGATTTGGCGGTAAACCAGCTTATCTCTGTTGTACGAAATGCCCTCCCGGTCAAACAGGGAAATAAAATAAGCAAAGTTGGGAACCAGCAGGGCAGTGATGTATTTTCTATCGTTGCCTTCTACGTAAAGCTGTTCCACCACCTGGCTGGTAGAAAATAAATTTTCTATCTTGGTGGGAGCCACGTTTTTGCCGGTATTTAAGCAGATAATGTTCTTTTTACGGTCTACTATTTTTACATAACCATCTTCATCCTTTACCGCCAGGTCGCCGGTTTTAAATTCACCCTCGGGAGTAAATACTTCCTGTGTTTCTTCAGGCATGTTCAGGTAACCTACAAACAAGCCGGCTTCGCCAATTATTAGTTCCCCGTCATCGGCAATCCTGCCGGTGGAACCGTTGGCAGGGGGTCCTACTGTTCCTGGTTTTATGGCCGAAGGAGGATTAAAAGCGCAAGCAGTAGCAGTTTCGGTAAGCCCGTAGCCTTCCAAAACGCGGACACCCATGACATAGAAAAACCTGGCCAGTTCCGGAGAAAGGGCGGCAGCAGCGGAAAAAGACAGCTTGTAACGGTTCCCAAACAGCGCCCTTACCTTTTTAAATATTTTATCAGCAAAGGCAAATTTAATGCGCAATCCCCAGGGGAGTTCTTTACGCACGTCGTAATCAAACCCCAGGTTTATGCGCCCGTTTTGATCAGTACGATATTTCAAGACCTCCTGGCCTATTTCCAAAGCCTTATTGAAAAGTTTCGCTTTCCGGGGATTCTGCTCCATCTGCTCCATGAGAGTTTTGTAAATCCTCTCGTATAAACGAGGGACACAATTAAACCAGGTAGGATTATATTTCTGCAGATCTTCTACTATAGTGGAAGGGCTGTCAGCATAAGCTATGCAGGCACCCACGTTTACCGCAAGGAACTGGGAAACCCCCCGGTCAAACACGTGAGCCAGCGGTAAAAAGGAAAGATTGACGTCTTCTTCAGTTATAAAAATACCCCATTTGGAAAACTGCTCCAGAGAGTGATAAAGGCGAGAACTCATGGTCCAGTGGGTTAAAATTGCCCCTTTACCCCTACCGGTAGTTCCAGAAGTATATATAATGGTAGCCCAGTCATCCTGGGTAATCTCCTGCCAGCGCTGTTCATGTTCCTGGCGGTGATGTTGGAGGTATTCTTCCCCCAGTTTCATTAAATGGGATAAATTTATTACTTTTTCATGGTTGCTCTGATATTCCAGGTCCATCATAATAATTTTATTTAACGAAGGCATAGAATCCAGGGCTTCAAGCGCTCTCTCCAGGATATCCTGATTTCCTACAAACAAGTAACGGCTCTGGGAATCGTTAACAATATAAGTAATTTCGTTGACGGAGACTGTGTGAAAAATAGTTACGGTTACCCCTCCGGTATTTATAATCCCGTAGTCCGCCTGGGCCCAGTAAGGGCTGTTGTATGACATGATGGCTGCTCTTTCTTGTTTTTCAAACCCCAGGGAAACAAGCCCCCCGGCAATCTTTTCCACGCGAGCTTTCATTTCCGAATAAGTAAATTGCCCCTGGTCTTCCCCCGGGTAGAGATCCTCATTAAACATCTGTGCGGGTCGCCCCGGAAACTTTTCACAAGTTTTATAAAACATTTCACAGAGAGTAATGTAATTTGAGTTTGTTTTCATCAACTATTCCTCCTATCAAACTTCAGGTAATTATTACAAAACATAAAATTTTGAGATACCTTAAGTCAAAATAATGCCCCTGCTGGTGGGTATCACCAGCAGAGGTATTATTATCCTGTTTCTATATATACCTTTTAAGGATACATCTCGTAAGTATCCTTTAAAGAAAGTACATGATTCTTCCAGACCCCCCAGTAACGCTCTTGATCTACCACCGGCTTTTTAAGCATTTGCAGGAAGTATTCCATCTGGCCTGGACTGGCGCTGGCCTTAGAATAGAGTTTCAGGGCAAAAGAGGAAAAGTCCCTTACCATAAAATCGAAAATCTGGTCTACCAGTTCCTCTTCCAGCTGGTAGATTTCCGCGTTCTCCAAGATCAACTGACCGTAAACCACCAGGGTAAATAGTTCGCCCAACTGCATAACAAAATCGGTATCCTTCTGCTGCTCCTCGTCGGGAGGCGCAGACATGAGGAATTGTTTGAAAAGACCTGTTTGTTCCTTAAATACTTCCACGTTGGGCTGGTTCCACCTGGCATAGACCTGGTTGTAGTCCTGGAAAGTTACCTTGCTCAAACCCTTGGCTGGGCCCTGGTTAAAAAGGAAGGCGTCATGTTTGGCTTGAGTTTGCGGCGGGACTTCAGGATATTCCTGGGGATTGAAAAAGTAGTTAAAAATAAATTTGCTGATCAGGGCCAGGTTCACATGGACAGTGCCTTCCAGCTTGGGTAAGGCCTTTATATCCCGTGCCGCCATCTCAAAATAAGTATCTTTTTCAAATCCTTTGGCGGCAATCACGTCCCACAAGAGTTCAATAACCTGCTCGCCCTGGGTAGTGACTTTCATTTTAACCGTTGGGTTGTAAAGCAGGTAACGCCGATCTTCAGGGGAAGCAGTACGCTGGTAATCAGAGGCGCGCAGGGCAAATAGTTTCATGGCTACCAGGCGGCAGTAGGCATCGGTCATCATCTGGTTCACATGGGGAAAATCGGTAACGTTTATCCCGTACAGCTGACGGTTAGCAGCATGATTAAGAGCCTCATAAAAAGCGTGGGTAGAAATGCCGATAGAAGCCCAGCCCAGGTTATATTTCCCTACGTTTACTGTGTTTAAAGCCGCATCCCAGGCATCCTGACCCCGCAATAGTATGTCGTCTTCGGTTACCACGTAATCACGCAGGGCAAAGTCGGCCACGTAAGACTGGGAGTTGACCACGTTGTCTTTTAATTCGTACTGGCGGTCCTTGTAATTAGCTACAAAAAAAACATACTCTCCGGTATCAGCTATCTTGCCAAAAGTAGAGACCATTTCCGCCACGTTGCCGTTACCAATGTAGTATTTTTCCCCGTTGGCCAGGTAAGTGCCATCTCCCTGGGGGGTAAGAGTCATTTCCGTAGAGTAAATATCAGCTCCGTGGTTTCTTTCTGAAAGGCCAAAGGCAAAAACATGGCCTTCTTTGAGCAGACTGGCAGCACGTTCTTTGGCTTTTTCGTTGTTACTCATCCAGATGGGGCCTAAACCCAGGATGCTTACCTGCCAGGTATACCAGTAGTGTAACCCATAAAAAGCCATAATTTCGTTAAAAGCGCAATTTCTCCAGGTATCCCAGCGGCAGCCTTTTTCTCCATAAGCATCAGAGGTCAACAGGGTGTAAAAAATCTGGTTCTCCTTAACAAATTCCAGCAGGTCGTCGTACCATACCCGGTTACGGTCGTCTTCTTTTAACTTTCGTTTGCCTTTGTTTTCAAAAAAACCTATAGTTTTTTCCATGATTTCCCGGGAACGCTGGTCAAGTTCTTTGCTTTTAAATTCATGAGGATTCAATAAAACCAAGTGGAAACACCTCCGTTTATATATTCTTACAATATTTAACCTGTTAAACTTTTTATCTATTTTATATTTCTATGTTTTTAGATAAAAACCTTTTAGAAATTAGAGAAATTAGTTATTTTTTATTATTAACTCTTTGCCTGTTTATTTTTTTCTTGCATTCAATGAAGATATCTTGTTTAATGAGGGTGCGTTTAATTTTTAAAAGGTAACTGCAAGGTCAATACGCTATCCACAGTGGACGGTGGCTTCGCTTTCCCTAACGGTCCTCCGCTTCGCTTGAGGAAGCTCACGAACCGTCCCGGTGGCTCCGTTCTTTTTAAATCTTGCAGGCCAAGTAGTTACTTTAAAAGTAACTACTTGGCCTGTTAACTAAAAGAAAAGCGTTTAAAAGAAGGAAAGAATATAAATACTATCGAATATTGAGAAACACCGGATAACTTAAAGTAATAAGGGGGTCAACCGTGAGCTACATACTTTATAACCAGCCCAGCCTGAAAGAACCGGTCCTGGTTTCCAGCTGGTCCGGGATAGGAAATATTGGATTGGTTGCTGTAGACACCTTGAGAAATCAGCTTTCAGCGGAAGAGCTGGGGGAAATAGAGCCGTGGGATTTTTTCGATCCCCAAAAAGCCAGAGTAGAAGAAGGAAGATTGCAGGAATTGGAATTCCCCAAGAGCAAGTTTTACTTTAACCGGCTCCCTGCCAATGACGTGGTTTTCTTCGTAGGAGAAGAACAACCCGGCCACATGGGCAGAATGTACGCCAGTGGGGAAAAAGCCTACCAGATGGCCAAACTGGTGCTGGACGTGGCAGAAAAAATGGGTATTAAAAAAATATACACTTCCGGGGCCTGCATAGCAGCAACACATCACCAGGTTAAACCCAGGGTAGTGGCAGTAGCCAGTTCAGAAAATTTACTGGAGGAAACAAGAAAAATCCCTAACATATACCCCATGAGCGAAATTAGCGACGAAGGGGGAGAAGGAGTAATCACCGGCCTTAACGGGCTGCTTCTTTCCATGGCCCAAAAACGAGGCCTGGATGCCCTTTGCCTCATGGGAGAAATACCTGACTGGCTGTCCAGGGCTCCTTTCCCCTTTCCCAAAGCCTCTCATTCAGTGATGGAAGCTTTTTCAAAAATACTGGGGGTGTCTCCGGATCTTTCCCTTGTGGACAAAAAAATTAAAGAAATAGACAAAGTCATTGAAAAACTTTACGAAAAATTCCCCAACAAGGTAAAGGAGCAGTATGATGAAAGAAAGTCCGACATCCAACCGCCCGGGCCTATAACCAGGGAAGAAGCAGAATGGATGAAAGCCCATTTGGACGATTTCCTGAAAAATCTGCCTCAAAAACAGGATGGAGATGACGATGGAGAAGACCAAAAGCCAACTTAAAATCTATCACACCGCGCCCCTTTCCAGCCCGGTACTAATAGCGGGTTGGCTCACCCAGGATATTGGTAACGTGGGTACAGGGATTGTTAACCATCTCCAGCAAACCCGTCAAGCAGAAGAAGTGGCGGAGCTGGATCCCGTAGGTTTTTTTGCTTTCGAAGGCGCAATTTTTAAAGATGATGTAATCCAGATACCCCACAGCAAGTTCATGGCTTGCCCCCGAGACAATCTTCTTTTATTCAGTTCCGATGAACCCATGTACGAAAGGTACCAGTTCTTAAAGCTGGTGCTGGATTTTTGTGAAGAACATTACGGGGTCAGCAGGATATTTTCTTTCAACGGTAACCCATCGCTAATTTCTCACCATCATCCCCGGAGGATTTTCGTGGTATTCAACCAAGAAGAAGTAAGGGAAGAAATACCGGAAGGGGACCATATAGAACATACCTCCTGGGAGGGGACTCCGGCCATGAGCACCTATCTGCTTTGGATGGCACAAAATAAAGGTATTTGCGGAATTACCCTGTGGGTGGAAGTTCCTTTTTATCTTTCCACTTTAGAGGATCCCCGGGCCATTAAGACGGTACTCTCTTTACTGGAAAACGGAACCAACCTGGAGTTAAGCACGCCGGAGCTTGACCAAAAAATATCACAACAGGAACTCATGCTGGAGGAACTAAGGGAAGCGGATACCCAGGTTAACGAAACCATGCAAAAATTAGAAGAAGAAGAAGTCATAGAAGAAAGTGAACAGTTTGACCTGACCAAACGAGTTTACGACTACCTGAAAAAAGGTAAATAGTAAAATCTACCATATCCGGATGCTAATCATAAAAGACACCCCTGTTGGCTCCACCATTGGCGCCGCGTCTTCAACAGGCTCCATCAGATGATTATCTCCGTAACTCAGGTTATCAACGAACTAAAACACATCAACTCTCCCTCTGATGCTTTCTATGCATTTGAGGTAAAGCTCATTTTCCTCAAAACTTAAGCTAATCGCTGCCCGGGGACAGATAGAAACACACCTGCCGCATCCACGGCACTCTTCTCCAATATATGCCTTGCCGTTGGTTATAGATATGGCCCGGGCAAAACATACCTGAGCACACTTACCGCACCCGATACAGTCCCCCGTTATTTTTACTTCCACTCCATCTAACTTGCTCAAGTATTTTCCGGTAGATGGTGATAAATGCGGCAAGATATTCCAAAGGCAGCAACATTCACAACAGTGACAAACCGTTAACAGGCGGTTTTCTGGTGCTACTCCCAGCCAAATTTTATCCAGCCGGTTTTTTCCAATTAAATTTATGAGTCCTTGTTCTTCAACTCTTTTTTGAAAAGCTTTTGCTTCTTCCACACTGACTTCTCTCCCCATCAGAGGGTTAATCTTCCGGGCAGCTTCCCCCATAAACAAGCAACCCAGGTCTACCGGGTAATTACGGCAGCCGTTGGATTTCCTGCATATACAGGCATTCATAATGAAACGAAAAGAAGCATTTTGTATAAAATGTTCTACTACAGAACCAGGGATAACTACTTTTTCCCGGTGGTTTTTTACTGCTTTGGCCAAAGGTAGATAATGGAGATAATCCCCTTTAAAAAAAAGCGGTTAACCAGCCAACCGGCTGGAGGTATCCTGGTTAACCGGGCAACGACTTTCCTGGTAGGCCACAGCCAGGTTATTAGTTTATTAATCCAGAGAGGCCTTCCCACGCCCACACCTCATCTATGATTTTTTTTGCATGTCTTGTTATTTCTCTAAGGGATAAAACAAAGAAGAATTAAAATTTAAAAACCAAAATTCGTACCTTGAACATTTAACAATCAAAGAACCCGTGGTATTTCATATCCTGCTTCTTAATAACCGTTTTCAAAAACTGTTCTTTTAGGGCTCTATAGAAAATCCGCTGTATTCTCCCAGGCTTTCTACTTCTTCTTTTTCCAGGTGATCAACTCTGCCTACCCTGGGAGCTCTCAGGTTTTTTACAAAATCTTCTAGGGTTTCCGGCGCCCCCTGGGCCATGCACTTCACCTTGCCGTCAGGGAGATTCCTTACCCACCCCTTAATTCCAATCCGGCTGGCCTGTCTCTGCACGTATTGACGCATACCCACTCCCTGTACCTGGCCCGAAAGGTACAAACATATTTCTTTTTCACGGGGCATAAAACATCCCCCCCCTGGTCAAAATTTATCATTGTAACTGCCTGGCCTACAAGATTTAAGAAGAGCGGCGCCACGGGGACGGTTCGTGAGCTTCCTCAAGGGAAGCGGAGGACCGTTAGGGGAAAGCAAAGGAACCTTCCCGGTGTCTGGCGTATGGCCCTAAACAGTTACTTATCATTTTAATATCTTAGCGGGATGATTCTATTAACCTGGCAAATACTTCTTTATAGGTTTCCAGGTCTTTTTGACTGTATAGCACAAACCTAACCTTTTTAACTTTCTTTAACCGCGGGATTTTGTCCAGCACTGTCTTTAATGCGATTTCAGCTGCCTGTTGGGTTGGGTAGCCAAAAGCCCCCGTAGAAATTGAAGGGAAAGCTATGGATTCCAGCCCCTTTTCTTCTCCCAGGTCCAGAGCCTTAAGGTAACAAGAAGCGAGCAGTTCCTCTTCCGGCTTGTCTCTGCCGTAAACCGGTCCCAGGCAGTGGATTACGTAACGGTTGGGAAGCTGATGGGCTCCGGTAATAACCCCTTCTCCAGGTTTGATAGGCGCCAGAGGCCGGCATTCTTCTTCCAGGCCGGGACCAGCGGTACGGTGTAATGCACCGGCCACCCCTCCCCCGGTGCGTAGTTGAGCGTTGGCAGCGTTTACTACCGCGTCTATGTCTTTCTGAGCAGCAATATCTCCCCGGACAAATTCCAGGGTTACTCCTGAAATAGTTTCTTTCATGTTACATACCTCCCATCTATATTTTTTGGTGGGGCAACCCCGACAGTCGCCAGCACTCAACTGATTAAAAAGAGGCAGTTGCAGTGCCGGCGACCGTCGAGGCGGCACTGAGACCATGCGCCGACCCGACCGGAGACCTTGTCTTCGCCGGCTAGGGCAACCACTCACTTTATGCCGATGTCGCCGTCCACACCACCGTTTTTAACCTTTATATAGGCTGAGTAGTTACGTTCTGTTTAATTAAAAATTGCGCTGTAGTGCTAGAAAAAGATAAAAATAGGGACCCGAATTTTTTGTTGCTTTTCGAGTCCCTGGTGCAGCATCTTTCGGGTTTACTCGCCTGATTCTTCCTGTCCTTCCTCACCGGTAATGCCTGAACTGATGGATTCGTTTACCTGCTTCATGAAGTTATTAAAATCTTCCTGGGCTTTCATATAACTTCTCACGGTAAGATTGGACATCATCTTTTCTTTCAGTGAGTTAAACTGATTCGTCTGTTCCTCACTAGGCTCTACCCCTGCTTTTTGAGAAAATTCCATGTTGTTCTGGGATTCTTGGACTTCCTGGATGATCTGTTGTGCTTCGGGATCATCTTTTAAGCTCTGGCTGGCCCTCTCCAGCTCCTGGTACTCCTGGGTTTCTTTAATCTTGCCACCCAGTTCTTTAGCTTTTTCAAATAAATCCAATTTTTGCCCTCCTCATAATAATTAGTCATATCATCGCCTTGATGGATGTTCTCTATTAATTCTTCTAAATAACCTTGCCGACTCCTGCTAAAATTATTATTTGCTAATGGAATCACTATTTTTCAAACTTATCACAAAACCATAAAAACTTAAGTAATAGTTTTCACTTTTACCCTCAGAATTATTCTAACCAGTAAACAGGCCTGACCCAAAATCAATAGGTTACCCCGTCCAGGTCATTTTCTTCATCTTCGCTGGTTTCTGTAAAAGTAACCACTATTTCGTTGGGCGCACATACTATGGTTTCCCATTCACTGGAGATCCAGCCCGTATGGGCACAAATGCCCCGGGGGCAAAGGTCATCACTCATGGGTAACATTCTTACCTGGCCGTCCTTAACTTCTACTTCAGCATGATGAGTTTCTCCTTGTGCCTGAAAGGGTATTTGGTACACTCGCTCATCAGAATGATCCAGGGAAATCTCCTTGACCAGTTCGTTTGCTACGTATACCTCCACATATTTTTGAGCATACTCCTCATGAAAGTAAAAATTATATATCAAACCGCCCAGCCCCAGGGCAATAAATAAGCCCACTACTACCAGGTCTCCCCAGCGCAACCTTAACCCAAACAGCATGCGTTTTCTCCTTTAAGCTTTTTAAGTCGTTAAATATTATAACATAGATACCAGGAACAGTATAAGTTTTGGTTCCGTAACTTGTATGAAGGTACCAGGATATTCTTTATTTTTTTGCAAACCTCATCAAGGCATCAGCCGCTACCACGCCTCTACCTTCCGGGTAGAGAAAAAGCGGATTTATATCCATCTCTTCCAGGTCCTCCTCCAGATCAACGGCCAGGCGGGACAAATGGAGAATTACTTCTATCAGTGCTTCTATGTCCCGGCGAGGCTGACCTCGTACTCCTTCCAATACGGGATAACCCTTGATTTCCTCCACCATTTCTTTAGCATCCTCCCGGTTCAGAGGCGCTACTCTCATAGAAATATCTTCCATCACCTCTACCAGCACTCCGCCCAGACCGAACATGACTATCGGCCCGAAAAGAGGATCTTTTTTTATCCCCAGAATTACTTCCAGCCCGGGTTCCAACATCTCCTGAACCAGAACCCCTTCAATGGCCGCATCAGGGTTATACTCTTTTACTGATTTAATGATCTCGTGGTAGCCACGAGATACTTCTTTAGAATCACGGAGTCTCAGATGTACCCCTCCGGCGTCGGTTTTATGTAGAACATGGGGAGACTCTATTTTTAACACCACCGGGTAACCGAGTTCTTCCGCTGCCTGTATAGCTTCATCAGAAGTATGGCAAAGTATTTCCCGGGTAACCGGGATACGGTACGCGGCAAGCAATTTCTTTGCCCTGGATTCAGTTACCACACCTTCTTCCGGGTATATTTTTGGTATTTCTCGGGAATTTTTCTTTTCCTTTTCAGAGGATATGTACCGTGAAGCCTGACTGGATTTCCGCTTCCATTCGACCAGGGAGGAAATAGCCCCCAGCCCGTGAGAAATGTTCTCCAGGACAGGCACTCCCCTGGAAATAAGTTCTTTTTTGGACTGCTGAGCGTGTTCGTTGCCGCTAGGCCAGCATATGACCACCAGAGGCTTGGTTAGCTGGTGGTAAACTTCAACGATGCGGTCTATGGATTCAGTTACCGCCACATCCAGGTCGTAAAAGAAAAGCCCCACATCTACCCGGGCATCTGCCATAACTAAACGTATAGCCTTTTGGAAAAGAAGGGGATCTACCATAATCTGAGAAGTAAGATCTACTGGATTGCGGGTAGCCCCAAAAGTAGGGAAAAATTCCTGAAGGGCTTCACGGGTAGATTCTTCCAGTTTTACTACTTCCAGGCCAAGTTCTGGACACTTATCGGCAACTACCACTCCTCCCCCGCCGGACACGGTAATAATCCCCACCCGGTTGCCCAGGGGCAGCTTACCGGCTGCATGTACCTGAGCCAGGGCGCTCATTTCTTCTACTTCCTCCACCCTGATTACTCCTTTTTGCTTGAACAGGGCATCGTAAACCCGGTCTTCACCAACCAGAGCCCCGGTGTGAGAAGAAGCGGCTTCCGCCCCTACTGTTGTGCGGCCCATTTTCATAACCGTTATAACGGTGTGGTTACAAAGAGCTTCATTACAGGCCTGCAAAAGCCTTTTGCCTTCTCCAGCCAACCCTTCCAGGTAACCTCCGATGAGGCTGACTTCCTCACGTTTGACCAGGTATTCCAAAACTTCTGCAAAAGTTATATCAGCTTCATTGCCGGTACTGACAAAATAATTAAACCCTATTCCAGACTGAACCATCAACTGGTAGATAATACTGCCCACTCCCCCGCTCTGGGTAATAAAAGAAAAATACCGGGGGTGGACCAGGCCTTCGGGAAGCTGATGAAAGAAAAACGAGGCCATGTTGCCATTGTAATAATTTAACAGGCCCAGGCAGTTGGGACCGAGAATACGAATTCCAGCACAGGAAGCAAATTCTGATATTCTTTTTTGCAGGTGTTTTCCTTCTTCGCCTACCTCAGCAAACCCGGAAGAAAAAATTACTACTGCTATGACTCCTTTTTGTTCGCATTCTTGCAGGCGTTCCATTACCATTTCCGCGGGCACCGCAATAATGGCCAGGTCAATTTTGCCCGGAATATCCGTGATAGAGGGGTAGCATTTAAAACCAAAGACATTTTCATATTTAGGGTTAACCGGGTAAATATCACCTTGATAACCATTATTGGAAAGTAAAGGTATGGGCAAGCCGTTGGGATTCCTGGGATCTTGACCTGCTCCTATTACCGCTACCGCATCAGGGTAAAACATGGGATCAAGGCTTTCTAGATGGTCTCGACAAGCTCCGGTAAATTTATCTTCCATATTGTCTCCCATACTGTTTCCTCCTAAACAATGAAATATTTTTTCTGTTAATAACTATTATCTTGTAGAAGTAGTTGCTTCAGGACTAGATAGAAACTTTCCGCAGTAAAAAACTAAACACTAAAACTATACCTGCACTCCATAAATATTTTACCTAATAAATTAACAAAAAGAAATGCCCCGGGCATGGTTATGTTAACTTTTGCCGGTAAATACTACAAGTAATTAAGAGCCCAAGCAAAAAAACGCAGCCATATCAGTGTTGCAGGAAAAAAGTATAATTGATTCCGTATTACCATGTCCTGATAAATTCTAAAATAGAGGGAAAATAGAATAATACCTTTTTCACGGCCCACGGTTATGGTATAATTTTTATATAAGTGTATGTAAAATTCTTCTTTAAGAATTTACTATCTAACAAAAGGGAGTTATAAAGGAGGGGCTTTAAATGAAAAAATCCCCGTCTAAGCAGAACAGATCCAATCTAGATAAAAAGAAGGGGAATAATAAAAAATTAGCTGTTAAAAAAGTTCTTAAAATTACCCTGCTTGCCCTGGTGTTTCTTATGCTTGCCGGTATAGGCGGTGTTTCGGCCATGATGGTTAACTATATCCAGGGAGCACCAGATTTTGATCCCGCTAATCTAGACCCACCAGAGACCTCTTACCTTTACGATAGAGAAGGTGAAAAAACTGCCCAGTTTAGCGGTGAACAAAACCGCATAACAGTTGATCTGGACGATATTCCTGAGCACGTACAAAAAGCGTTTATCGCTATAGAAGACGAAAGGTTTTTTGACCATTTTGGCGTGGACCCCGCAGGTATTGTAAGGGCAGCCTGGATCAACTTACAGCAGCAGAGCATCGTTCAGGGAGCCAGTACCATCACCCAGCAATTGACCCGCAATGCATTCCTGACTCCCGATCAATCCATGGAAAGAAAAGTGCAGGAGGCCTGGATGGCTATTCTGATGGAACGAGAATATACCAAAGAAGAAATCCTGGAACTGTATCTAAATCGCATTTATTTTGGTAACGGGGCTTACGGCGTTGAAGCCGCTGCACAAACCTATTATGATAAGAACGTGGATGAATTAAGTATTGCGGAAGCCGCAGAACTGGCAGGCATTCTCAGTGCGCCCAATGATAACAACCCCTGGTCCAGTGAGGAAAACGCCCTGAGGGGAAGAACATATACCATCAACCGCATGGAGGCCACAGAATTTATTTCTTCTGAAGAAGCAGAAAAAGCCAGGGAAAAAGAGTTGACCTACGCAGAACCCGTAGTAGGTTACTCCCATCCTCATTTTGTAGACCAGGTACTCCACCATGAACTACTGGATATCCTGAAAAAGCTTCCCGAATACGGAAGCGATAGAGATGAAGCATATGATGCCATCTACACCCAGGGTTTAAGGGTGTACACCACCCTGGATACTGAGCTGCAAACCCACGTGGAAGATGTTTTGAATAATGATGATCTTTACCCACGTACAGTAAACGTAGATATTGACAAAGTCAGGGATGCTATCGATGACGATACTTTTGATTCCAATAATCCTATTGACCCTTATATTGACGATGAAAAAGGAATACCTCAACCGCAAGCCGCCATGGTGCTTGCCGATCCCAATACCGGTGAACTGCTGGCCCTGGGGGGAGGAAGGCATTATGAAAAAGACCGGGACGAAAATGTCCGGTTCCGCAACACCCGCCAACCGGGGTCAGCTATAAAACCCGTCATTGATTACGCTCCGGCTTTTGAAGAAAAACTGCTGGCGCCGGGAAGTGTAGTGGATGATGCCCCCAGAGAGTTTTCCACAGATTCCGGGACTTTCCGCCCGGAAAACTGGAACTATCGTTTCTACGGCCTTATGACAGCCCGGGAAGCGCTGGTTCTTTCACGAAATGTTCCTGCAGTGGAAACTCTAAAAAAAGTAGGCACACAAAAGGCAGCAGAGTACGCGAAAGAAATGGGCATCACTACTATCAGAGATGATGAGTTGGATAACTTGAGCCTGGGGTTAGGCACTATGGGAGCAACCGCTAAAGACATGGCCCAGGCCTTTGGCACTCTGGCTAACGAAGGGGTAAAAGTTCCTTATCATACGGTTACACGAATTGAAGACCGCCAGGGTAATATTATCTGGGAAAGACAGGACGATGCCGAATCCCAGCCTGAGAGAGTGCTTTCCCAGCAAACAGCTTATATGGTTAATGATATCCTGGAAGAAACCCACCGAAGGTTTCTACCCAGGCGTTTAGACGTTGACGGCCGCCAGGTAGCAGCCAAGACCGGCACTACTGACGGCAGACGGGACACCTACCTGGCGTCTTACACCCCCAACCTGGTATCTACTTTCTGGATGGGATACGACATCGAAAGGCTGGGGCAAATAGGCGACGGGCATAATTTGTCCACAAACTTTACCAGGAGAGTCTTTGAAAAAGCCTTTGAAGATCTCCCTCACGAAGAGTTCCAGCGCCCCGAGGGGCTGGTAAGCATGGAAGTTTGCACCAAGTCGGGGTTGAGGCCTACGGAGGAATGCGAAGAAGCCGGTCATGTTACTACAGATTTATTTGTACCGGAACTGGCCCCTCAGAAAACCTGTGAAATGCATGTTGAAATGGAAGTATACGAGGCCGAAGAAGGTGAGTATTTCCTCCCCGGTCCCTACACCCCTGTAGAGAGCCTGGTAACCAGAATTTTCCTGGATAGGCCGGAATTTAAAGAAACTGATGGAAACTGGAGCGGAGACAGTACCTATGGGTCAGGACGTAAGCCCGAAGATGCTGATAACCTTCCGCCGGAAGAAGAATACGATGGATACGATAAAGAAGACTATTTACCTGAAGATTTATTTTCTGAATGGAATGAAGAAGAAAAACAGGTAGTACTCAACTGGGAATCTCCTAATATTGATTACTTAGATTTACCAATACAGCAGCACCGTTTATACCGCGCTTCAGGAGATGAAGATTTTCCTGAAGATCCTATTACTGTCCTGCCCGGGGAACAAAACAACTATCACGATGACTATGAATTTACCAGGGAAGAAACGTACCGCTATCGCCTGATAATCGAACTGATACAGGAAAGCGAAGACGAAGAAAACGATGAAGACCAGCATGATAACCAGGAGATAGAAGAATGGGAGATTATTACGGAAATAACAATCCCCGTTAAAGAAGAAGATGATGATGATGAAGACGATGAGGAGGATGAAGAGGAAGAGGAGGATGAAGAGGATTAAAACGGGGAAACCGGGCAAATAAAATTAAGCCAATAACCATTTAATTAATAAAGGGCTTTCTCTAAAGAGAAGGTCCTTTATTAATTTTTACGACAGCCATGTCTGTGCAGGCTCCACAAGTATTCTTTACCGGAAGCCTTCTTCACCAGGCCTTCTTTTTCAAGTTCAAAAAGCAAATGAATCACCCTGGTAGAAGGCCACCAGACTTGCCCGCATCCCCGGGGAAAGTTTTTCTGGCTCTCTACCTGGAGTTTTTTCCAGGTAGAAGGGTATTCTAACCGTATTTCTTCTACCAGGTGAGAAGTAAGCATCTGGGATTCTTTTTCCAGCAGTGATAGAATAATTGTTTTTAAATTATGTTGGAAGTCATCTTCCATCTATTTTTCCTCCGGTTTGTTTTCTTTTTCCAGGGTAACCACGGTTACCCCGCTCCCTCCCTCGGAGGAACCTCCCAGGCGCCAGTTTTCCACCCATTGCCTGTTTTTAAGAAATTCGTGAAGCCCCCGGCGCAAGGTGCCGGTACCTTTGCCGTGTACCAAAACCACCTGATTCAAGCCGCCCAGGAGAGCATCATCAATGTACTTGTCTACCTGTTCCAGTGCCTCTGAAAGATTGAGGCCCCTCAGATCTATTTCCGGCCTGACGTGCACTTGCTGCCGCCTTACCGAGTAACTTCGGGAAGACCCGGCGCTTTTTTTCCCCGGAGAAGAAGCTTCCTTAAGATTCTGAACATCGCTTATCCGGGTATTGACTTTTACCGCTCCCACCTGTACCAGTAACTCTTCATGGTCCGGGTAATGCTGCAGGATAACTCCTTTCTGGCCCAGGCTCTTAACCCAGATATAGCTTCCTTCCACCAGGTCTTCCTCTCCTGGTTGCAAATTATTTTCTTCAGGTTCTTCCCCGTGGTCCTCCACCGCATGGTCAAGTTCCTCCCGGAGATGGCGCCGGATGCCTTCAGCACGGGCCAGGGGTCCGGTTCCCTTCTTTTGCTGGTCTTCCATCTGCCGGTATAGTTGCTGAAGCTCCAAAATAGCTTCGTCAGCAGATCTTTTGGCTCGTTTAACCAGGGAGCGGGCCTCTTGCCTGGCTTCTTTCAAGATTCCTTCTTTTTTTTGTCTCAGCCTTTCTCTATCTTCTTCCAGTTCCCGGCGCAGGGTTTCCACCTGGTTACGTTCTTCCGCAGCTACTCGGGAGTCTTCTCTAAGTTTCTGCTGTTCGCGGGTGAGGCTGCCAATCATTTTTTCTACTTCTTGATGGCCGCCGGCAAGAAACTTACGTGCCTGTTCCAGTATGCGCGCAGGAAGCCCCAGTCTTTCAGCAATCGCCAGGGCATTGCTCTTACCGGGAATTCCTTGCAGCAAGCGAAAAGTAGGGGAAAAAGTGTTCTCGTCAAATTCCATAGAAGCATTCTGCATGCCTTCTTCCAGCTGAGCAAAAAGCTTTAATTCGTTAATATGGGTGGTAGAAGCTACCAGGGAGCCTTTTCCGTAAAGATCAAGGAGGATAGCACGGGCCAGGGCGGCTCCTTCTGAAGGATCGGTGCCGGCGCCCAGCTCATCGAGTAATACCAGAGATTCAGAATCCGACGCCTGAACCAAGTGCAAAATATTCTTTAAATGCCCGGAAAAAGTGCTCAGTGATTGTTCCAGGCTTTGCTCATCCCCGATATCCGCATAAATACCCCGGAACACTCCTAAACGCGAGCCTGGACGTACCGGGAGATGCAGTCCCGACTGAACCATGGCCGCCATCAACCCCATGGTTTTAAGGGTTACTGTTTTGCCACCCGTGTTGGGCCCGGTTATTACCAGCACTTGAACAGTTCCACCCAGCTCCACGTCTACAGGCACCGCTTCCTCTAAAAGAGGATGCCTGGCCCCCCTTAGCTCTATAATTTTTTCGTCGGTAATTTCCGGTTCCAGGCTTTTAGTAACCAAACTCAACTGTCCTTTGGCCATTATAAGATCCAGGAACGCATATACTTCCACATTGTCTAAAAGGTCTTGCCGGTATGAAGCAGCCAGATAGCTTAATTCCTTTAATATCCTGTCTATTTCCTTTTGCTCCTGCTTTACTACCTGCTGCAGCTTGTTTTGCATTTCCACTACAGGAAGGGGTTCCACAAAAACAGTAACCCCGCTGGAAGACTGGTCATGGGTTACCCCGGAAACTTGCCCCCGGTATTCCTGCTTAATGGGAATTACGTATCGCCCGTTTCTAACAGTAACCAGGGGTTCCTGGAGATATTTGCGATAGGAAGAACTCTTAAGATAACTGTCCAGCTTCTCTCTTATCGAACCTTGCAAGGTAGCCTTCTGTCTCCGCAGGTCTTTCAGAAGAGAAGTAGCATGGTCCAAGACTTCTCCATCGGTATCTATGGAATACTGTAGTTTTTCCAGCAGCTTTTGGCAGGGGCTTATCTGCCCCATAAGAGACGCTAAAGCAGGGGCATTATCTTCAACTTCCTCTTTCCGGGAAGCATTCAACAAGTGACGGCAGTTACGCAGAAAGACTATAAATAAACCAAGTTCCGGAGCGCCCAAAACACCGCCTTTCTCCAGCCTTTCCAGGTAAAGGCGGAGATCTGGAACCGCCTGGTGGCTGAAAAGATGGTTTTCCAGGAGTCGGCAAGCTTGTGAAGTTTTTTGCAAAGCTTCTTTGACTTCCACGGCACTTGAAGAAGGTACCAGAGCCAGAGCTTTTTCCTTTCCAGGAGCAGTTATAGTATAAGACGCCAGTTTTTCTCTAATGGTGTAAAAATCCAGCAAGCGAATTTCTCTATCGGTCAGGGGTATACTCATAGATTATCTCCTCGACACGTAAGGATTATTCCTAATGTAAAAGCGCAGGGGCAATTCTTTTCCTTTACTGATACCTACTCTGGTAGTTAATGCTATATCGCTGGGGAGTATTTCCTTGCCGGAGTTAACCAGGAAAAGAGAGGAACGGAACAGAGATACCCCGTCGTGCTCCCGGTTAATGGCCATAGCAGAGCACAGGTTTCCCGGTCCACTGGATAACCTGCGATGGGGACAGCTGTCGCCTCTCCGCTGTTGCATTAATTCCAGCCCTTCCAGCGGTTCCAGGGCTCTTACCAACACTGCTTCTCCCTTCCCTGCGACGCCGGTAACCGCATTAAAACAATGGTGGTTGCCGTACACAAAGTAAACATAAGCATGACCCGGAGAACCGAACATGGAAGCATTGCGACGGGTCTTTCCTCGGGTAGCATGACAGGCAGGGTCCCCCTGGTAATAAGCTTCTGTTTCCACAATTATTCCCGCCGTTAAACCATAAGCAGACCGGTGGACCAGCACTTTGCCCAGTAACTCCCGGGCTACCTGTTCCGGATGAGCATGGTAAAATTCAGGTGGGATAACTGGTTCTTCCCCGGTTAAGATCACTTTATCCTCCATCAATTTCCATTAGTTCTCCTTGCCGGCACAGTCAGATCTGGTATCTTTAAACAAGTTCACCCGGTTAATCATTGGTTCCCCTTTCTGTACAAATCCGTTTCTTTTCAGATTAAAAAAGCTCTTGAACCCGGGTGGTTTAAGAAGTTATGTCCAGGTAATCACCCACATTAGCATAAGCAACTTTTTCCGGACGGATCTTCCCACTGGTAGAAGTAAAAATAGTGGTAATCCCCGGGCCATGACCCGCTCTTACACAATCACTGTGTACAACCACACCTATAGATACCGCACCTTTTTTATAACATCTGCCATAAGCATTATCGGCATCTTGCAGGGCCACCAGGTCTCCAAATCTTAGATTACCCAGTCCCTGTTTTTCTATGGCTTCGGTATCAGCAGTAGTGAGATCGTAATCACCGCTATAGCAGCCGGCAGCTCCTATACCTGAACCCATCAGCTCAGGTGGAATAATGCCCGCCACGGGAACCTCCAAAAGATCTCCTTCTATAGAAAGAGGCATTTTTTTCAGCAGGTCGGGATCCAGGTTCATTATTTTAACATCCGGCAGCTCTTTAATTTCCAGACCCTGCCCCCAGCTTTTTATAATAACTTTATCTTCATTGGTGAGCTTTTCCAGGGTATCATCATCGAAGTAAATCAAAACATGCTCTATGCCACCATGCTTACCGGTTACTACTCCATCAGCGCCTTTTGCTTCTCCGCTGATGACTCGGGCCCGGTTACCTATACAGGCAAGAATATTAAGGCCTGCGTTTTCTGAGACCTTGTTTTCTCCAGAAACTTTCAAGCTTACTCCCGGTTCAATATGATCCCCTGCCCATCCTGTCACCGGGTCGCCAATTTTAACATTATAAGTTATGCCGCCTGTACCGGGTAAAACCACCGGTTTTCCATCATGCCGCACCATAAACTGGCTTCTCTTTAGAGGTGGAGAAACCTGGCCCTGCACCGACACTTTTACCAGACCATTTGCATTAGTATTCATTTTTTACCTCCTTGTATAGTCTTCATAACACGGGAAGAGAAATAATCACCTGCTCTTCCCCTTTACCAACTTCCTATAAAAAATACATTAATTATTTATCTTGTTTTATCCCGTTTGCTTACTTTTTCAGTATTTTCCTTAATTCTTCCAGCGAACTGGTATTTATTATATCTTCCGGTGTTAACCAGGCACGGCGGGCGGCAGTTACACCAAAGTTGATATCGCTTAAACTGCGAGTGCTGTGGGCATCGGTGCCTACCGCAAATTTAACCCCCCACCTCCGAGCTATACAGAGGTTCTCATCGGAAAGATCCAGGCGATCAGGTGCGGAGTTTATCTCTAATACAGTATTATTTTCCGCAGCTATCTTAAATATTTTTACTAAATCCACCGGGTAACTCTCCCTCTTACCTATTAACCTGCCGGTAGGATGTCCTATTATGTTTACCAGAGGGTGAGCTGCCGCCGCTTCCAGCCTGGCAGTAACCTGCGCCTCACCCTGACGAAAGCCTGAATGAATAGAAGCTATTACCAGATCCAGCCGGGAAAGAACTTCGTCGGGGAGATCCAGTTTCCCGTCAGAGAGAATATCTACTTCTATACCGGTCAATATCTCCAGCTCTTTAAAACTATTATTTAACGCTTGCACCTGGTCGATTTGCTCAAGTACCTCTTTTGGAGAAAGCCCTCCGGCAATTTTTAAAGAAATAGAATGATCGGTTATCGCTATATAGCGGTACCCCAAACTTGCAGCTTCCCGGGCCAGTTCTTCCACGGTACTGTTCCCGTCGCTCCAGTCGCTGTGTAAATGGAGATCCCCCTGAATATCTTCTCTTTTCACCAGGGGAGGGAAATTCATTTGCTGTGCCGCCTTTACTTCACCGTTTCCTTCCCTAAGTTCAGGATACACATAATCTATCCCCAGGGAATTATAAATCTCCTCTTCGGTGTTAATACAACCCCCTTCTTTACCGAAGCAGTAACCCGGCTCGTAAATATTTTTCCCCTGGCTCAATGCCAGATCCTCTACCTGAGAAACATGCCTGGAGGAACCGGTTCTGTACCACCATTCCAGGAAAAATAGCCCGGCCCCAACCAGGTAAATAACTACCGGTACCCCAAAGTCTGTTTCCACTGAGATCTTTTCTTCATTCACCGGGGAAACTTCTACTGTAAAATTTAAACCTGACAAAAAAGAGGCGATTTCAGGGGTGGATTCCGTAGTCTCTACTACCAGAACTGCCTCACTTACCGCATCTACTCCCCGCCTTAAAGCACCAGACAGGGCGCCGCGCTTTATCTTACCAGCATGGCGCAACTCCTGCAACAGTGACTCCGCTACAGGAAGAGCTATCCCCTGGTGAAAAATTCCCCTCAGATCTTCCTTACCTTCCAGTCCTTCCCTAATCCGGTTTTCCATGGCAGCCCCCAGGCCAGGTACATGACGAACACACCCTGTCCGAGCCGCCTCTTCAACCTGCTCCAGGCTAGAAGGTTGCAGATGAGTTACCAGCAATGAGACCGTTTTTATCCCTACTCCAGGTATAGAAAAGAGGGCTAACAGTTGGGAAGGCACGCTTTTTTGCAATTCCTTTAGATAGGAGCTTTGGCCTTCCTTCACCATTGCTTCAATTTTAGAAGACAGGGCTTTTCCGATGCCCTTGAGCTCGCTTAACTGCTTTTGGTTAACCAGATCCCTGACTTCAACTTCCAGGTGAGAAATAGTGCGGGCCGCTTGCTGGTACGACCTGATTTTATACTCGTTTTCTCCTTTAAGTGCCAGTAATTGAGCTATTTTCTCCAGACAAGCTGATACTTCCCAGTTTTCCACGAAACTCGCTCCTGCAGGTCTGAATACTTTTTCTCCAGCTATTTTTAATAATTACCTAAATAACTAATAGAAAAAATTAGTAAATAAATTCAACAAATAATTAAATAATCCCGAAACTCTTGTCTGTATAACTGTAGCTACTTCAGAACCAGTTAAAGCGTTTTCTATTACTTCTACAGAGACCAGGGAGAGCACGCTAACCAGGATAAAGACAAAAATCAGCCCTTTTAACAGGCCCAGGCCTCCCCCTCCCAGGGCATTGAGTTTGCCCAGTATAGGGATGCGGTTAACCATTTTTAATCCTCTGGAAAGAAAGCGGAAACCTATTTGCAGTATAATAAACAAGAAGATAAAGCAGAATATGCTTGCCACCATTAAAGCTCCTGCTTCCACATCAAAATCAGCTCCCATAAAATCCAGCACTTCCTGGGTGGGTTCCAGGCTCTCTAAAGGCAAATATGGTTCCAGAGTATCAGCAAGGACACGGCTGCCGTAAAGTGCCAGGACCAGGGCTATAAAGAATCCCAGTAACCCTACCACCTGCTTTAACAGCCCCTGGACAACCCCGCTCCAGGCATATAGCACCAGCAATATTAAAACTATTATATCAAACCAATTAAGCATTACCATCACCTCTCTTCATGTTCATCTCCAGCATCTTTTTTTAACCTGAGCAATTCGTCAGCCAAGTTAATAGAAGCCAGCACCGCAATCTTATGCCTGCTCATGTGCGGATTGCTTTCGGATAATTGCTGCATAATACTATCCACATGTTCGGCAACCTTCTGTAAATGCTCGGGAGAAGAAGAACCCCTGATGGCGTATTCTTCTCCCATAATATTTATGGTGATTCTTCTCTTGGATTCCGGATTCACTAAAGTCCCCCGCTTTCCCCTTTCCGAACGAACTTTATGAGAATCTTTCTTCGGGTTACCCCGCAACTCCTGCCTGATTTGCTGGTTTTTAGTTGAAAGATATTATTTCCTCAATAACACGTTTAAACGCCGGTACAATTCCTGTTCTACATTTTCATGAATGCCGGCCACTTCTTCATCGGTAAGGGTTTTATCCGGTGAACGATATACAATCGTGTAAGCCAGGCTGCGGTACCCGTCGGGAACAGGATCTCCTTCGTACAGGTCAAACAAGGCTATGCTTTCCAGAATCCCTCCGCCAGCAGCCTTGATACATGCTTCGATTTCGCCAGCGGAAACTCCCCTGGGAACCAGTACCGCCAGGTCACGCCTGGAAGCCGGATACCTGGGAAGAGGATAAAAAGATTTGTGCAGGGGAGCCTCTTCTATGGCTTTTTCCAGGTCAAGCTCTCCTACTACCGGAACACCTTTTAACTGGAATTTTTCAGCCACATCGGGGTGTAAATCTCCAAGAAAGCCTATTTCTTCTCCGTTTAGCTTCACCGAAGCGGCCCTGGTAGGATGCAAAAAAGGATAACCGGCCTGTTCAAAAGAAACCCCAGTCAAGGATAACCTTTCTAATAGCAATTCCAGGGCACCTTTCAGGTAAAAGAAATCTATTCGACAGGATGCTTGATTCCAGCTCTTACCAAGTTTCCCTGAGCCTGCAATCCCCAGGCGGGGGGCTTCCAGCGGAAGCTCCTGTAGGGGGTAGTTACGGGGGAAAAACACCGAGCCAATTTCAAAAAGAAGCTGGTAGCCTGCTTCCAGGTGTTGATTGTATCTTACCGTACTTAGAAGCCCCGGCAGGAGAGTAGTACGCATAATCCCCTGTTCTTCGGTAATAGGGTTATGCAAAGTAATACTGTTTCTTATCGGATCATGATCAGGAAGCATCAGCTGGTTAAGTTTACTGGGATTTATAAAAGAATAGTTAATACACTCATAAAAACCGGAAGCCACCATGCTCTGGCGAACCTGGTTTATAATACGGGATTCCTTACTTTCGCGGCTATCTACCAGTTTTCCCTGGGGCAGCCTGGTAGGAATGCGGTCATAACCGTAAAGACGGGCAACTTCCTCCACCAGATCTTCCTCTATGGCAACATCAGGTCTTCGGAACGGCACTTCCACTTCCCAGCTTTCCCGGTTATATTCCTTAACTCCAAAGCCTAAATCTTTTAATATTTGTACTGTTTCTTCCGGGGAAATATCGGCACCTAATAATTGGGTAATCCGTGAAGAGTGCAGCTGAACCCGGGCCGGCTCAACAGGATCCGGATAACAGTCGATTACGCCTTGTAATATTTCCGCACCGGCAACTTCAGCCATTAACCGGGCGGCACGGTTTTGAGCCTGTAGAACCCCTTCCGGGTCCACCCCTTTTTCAAAACGAAGAGAGGCTTCAGAAACCATGTTCAGCCCCCGGGCAGTACGCCTGATATTAACCGGGTTAAAATTAGCAGATTCCAGTAATATTTCTCGGGTTTCCTGGGAAATCTCGGTACTCGCTCCTCCCATGACCCCTGCCAGCCCGATGGCTCCTGAAGAATCAGCAATAACCAGGTGATCTGGAGAAAGTTCTCTTTCTTCACCATCGATCGTGACCAGATTTTCTTCCGGCCAGGCTTTCCTTACCAGGATCTTTTTATCGCTAACTAACTGGTAATCAAAAGCATGCAAAGGTTGACCGGTTTCCCACATAACATAATTAGTAATGTCTACCATGTTATTGATAGGCCTGATACCTGCTTTAAGTAATCTTAATTGCATCCACAAAGGAGCGGGAGCAATCTTCACGTCACGGGCAATCCGGGCGGTATAGCGGGAGCAAAGTTCCGTGTCCTGGATATCCACCTGGACAAGTTCTTCCACCGAAGTGCTGCTCTCCGGCGGGTCTTCTATAGGAAGCCTTAGCTCGCACCCGGTAAGAGCAGAAACTTCGTACGCTACCCCTTTCATCCCCAAACAATCAGAACGGTTGGGAGTGAGTTCCAGTACCAGCACTGCATCTTCCAGGCCTAACAACTCAGTCAGGTTTATCCCCGGAGATATTTCACCTTCCAGGATTAGAATGCCCTCCTCCGGCTGAACCAGCTCCAGGCCAAGTTCCCGGGAAGAACACAACATCCCCTGGGAAGTAACATTACGTATTTTAGTTTCTCTGATTTTACCTGTTTCGGGAAGCCTGGCTCCAGGAAGAGCTACCGGCACCACGTCTCCCTCTTTTATATTAAAAGCTCCGCACACAATACTCTTGTTGCCATGATCCCCGGTATTCACCTGTACCAGGGTAAGGTGGTCTCCCTGGGGATGAGGGTCAATTTTCTCTACTATACCGGAAACCACACCTTCTATGCCGGGGTTAAAATCCCTCACTTCTTCTACTTCCACACCGGCCAGGGTCAACTTGTCCGCCAGGTGAGCAGCTGATATATGGAGATCCGGCACATAATCTTTTAGCCAAGAATACGGGACCAGCATGTTTATCCCCCTTAAGCCTGGTTTTTAGTAACTGCTTAGCCAATACGCTAGCCGCGGGGACGGTTCCCTGGCTTTCCCGTAACGGTCCTCCGCTTCGCTTGAGGAAGCTCACGAACCGTCCCCGTGGCTCCGCTTTTCATAAATCTTGCAGGCTAAGTAGTTACGGTTTTTTTTTAAAATTGCCGTAACATGCGGTAGTCATTAGTATAAAACAAGCGAATATCATTAATTCCATATTTCAACATAGCCACCCTATCCACTCCCATACCAAAAGCAAAGCCGGTTACTTCTTCAGGAGAATAGCCGCTTACTTCCAGGACCCGCGGATGAACCATCCCTGCGCCAAGTATTTCTAGCCAGCCTGTATGGCTACATACCCGGCATCCTTCTCCACCGCAAGATACGCAGTAAATATCTACCTCGGCGCTGGGCTCGGTAAAAGGGAAAAAACTAGGGCGCAGGCGTATCTTTTGGTTTTCTCCGAACATTTCCCGGGCAAAATGTAACAGTACCCCTTTTAAATCGGCAAAGGTTATACCACGGTCCACGGCCAGCCCCTCAATTTGATGGAACATAGGAGAATGGGTAACATCATCATCCCGGCGGTATACTTTCCCAGGAGCAATGATACGAACAGGAATTTGTGGGGTTTCTTTCTCCATAACCCTAATTTGCACCGGTGAAGTATGGGTCCTTAATAAAATATCAGAAGTAAAATAAAATGAATCTTGCATATCTCGGGCGGGATGGTCAGGTGGCATATTAAGGGCTTCAAAATTATAGTAATCTGTTTCAATTTCAGGACCTTCAGCTACCCGAAAACCCAAACCGGTAAAAATATCTTTAATCTCTTCAGAAATAAGAGTAAGGGGATGCAATCTTCCACGGAACAGCGGCTTTCCTGGAAGAGTCACATCAATCTTTTCCTTTTCCCAGGCTTCACGGCGGGACTCTTCCTTAAGCTGGTTTTCCTTTTCTCGAAGCAACTGTTCTATCTTATCTTTTAACTCGTTGGCTTTTTGGCCTATTACCGGGCGCTCTTCTGGGGGTTGTTGCCCCATGCTGCGAAGCACCGCAGTTATTTCTCCTTTTCTGCCCAGGTAGCGAACCCTTAAGTCATTCAGACTATTATGGTCTTCTGCCCCGGAAATTTCCTCTAAAGCCGTTTTTTCTATCTCTTTTAATTGTTCTATCATGGCAACCTCCCGTATATCCAAGTTCTCATGAGTTTGCCGGCTTTATATTCCTAAACGTAACTGCCAAGCCTGTAAGATTTAAGAAGAGCGGAGCCTCCTAAACAAAAAAACTTCGCCTCTCGGGGACGAATGTTTTGCCTGAAGCACCCGACAAATGGAAATCATATCAATATATAACAAGAGCAGTTATCACTATACGTCTCCTTAGCTTGCTGCAAACCCCATGGCTTGACAACATATAGCAGTTACTGGAGAGATATGGTAAGCAGCTGCTTTCCCTATACTACCAGGTGTTTATAAAGCAGGTAAGCGGTAACCGAACCGGTCCTTTCAAAGATCTTCCAAAACAAGTCAGCGGTTAACAAGGCTTAACCACTTCCCTTCTTGATAACCTGCGGTTTAGGAGATTATATCATATCAATTTTTAAAAAACAATAAAAGCATCCTTCTAATTACCTAATTTTGGTTTTGCCGCCGTGCCTCAAACATAACTATACCTGCTGCCACAGAAGCATTTAGAGAATCTACATCTCCTTTAAGAGGGATAGTAGCCTGGCAATCTGCAAGCTCGGATAATTCAGGTGAAACACCGCTTCTCTCGTTTCCCACCAAAATAGCAGTGGGACCGGTAAAATCTACCTGGTAATAAGCTTTTTCACCAGAAAGCTCCAGGGAAACGATCATGACACCTTGCTTTTTTAATTCTTTCACCACTTCCCCCGGGCTATCTGTTTTCCATATTTTTAGATGAAACACACCTCCGGCTGAAGAGCGTAAAACCTTGGGATTAAAAGGATTTACCGTCCCAGGGGTACATATCACTGCCGGAAAACCCGCCCCTGCAGCAGTGCGGATTATGGTTCCCAGGTTACCCGGATCCTGCAAACTATCCAGCACCACCCAGCCGGAAGGAGAAGCCTGAAGAATATCATCACGGGAAACGGAGGGACAGGCTACCACCCCGGCCACTCCTTGAGGTGTTTCCGTGAGGGTAATCCTTTTTAACAGGGAGGGCGTAATCTCTACCAGCCTGGTTTTCGGAGGTATTTTTCTCAGGAGAGCTTGTAATGAATCCCGTGAAGCTACCTGGGGACAATAGAAGAGTATCTCCAGGTTAAAATCCTGTTTTAAGGCCTCTTCCAGGAGGTTGAACCCTTCTACAGCCATTTTTTTAAGCTTTAGCCCTTCTCGGTCCTTTCCTTGAAGAAGTTTGAGATAGGTTTTAACTAAAGGATTACTTTCGCTGGTTATTTTTTTCATGTCCTACCTCCGACGGTGCCGGGTAAAATAAAGGGGCCATTCCCTGGCCCTCGAGTAACCGATTAAATTTTACAACCACTCCACCTGAAGACAGAACGAAATCTAAATAGGTTAGATGTTATCCCTGGCTACCCTGGCAAGTTCGTCAAAACTCTGCCTATCATTAACAGCCAGATCTGCAAGCACTTTACGATTAACGCCTACCCCGGCATTTTTTAAGCCATTAATAAAACGGCTGTAAGAAAGCCCGTTAGCCCGAGCAGCCGCGTTAATCCTCGTAATCCAGAGCTTGCGAAAATCTCTTTTGCGCTGTCGCCGATCCCGGTATGCATATTGAAGAGATTTCATAACCTGCTGGTTAGCTATTCTATAAAGCTTGCTCTTGGAACCATAATAGCCTTTAGCCATTTTTAGAACTTTTTTTCGTCTTCTACGGGCTACAAACCCTCTTTTAACTCTGGGCACGTTTGATTGCCTCCTTTCCACTGGTCGGTTTTATCTTTTCATCTGCTTCAATACTACTTGTAGGGAATAAGCTTCTCCACTCGCTTGCGATCGGCAGAACTAACCGTGGTGGAAGTACGCAGGCGTCTCTTCCTTCTGGTGTCTTTTTTTTGTAAAAGGTGGCTGCCAAAAGCTCGAGACCTTTTAATTTTACCCTTACCGGTACGGTTAAAACGCTTGGCAGCTCCCCGGTGAGTCTTCATTTTAGGCATCCAGCACCCTCCTGTAGTTGGAAAAATAATTTAATTAGTCTTAGGAGATAATATCATGGTCATGTTCCTGCCTTCTAGCTTGGCTTTTTTTTCCACGGTAGCATAATCTTCTAATTCTTCAGCCATACGTTTACATAATTCTTTTCCGTTTTCTACGTGGGTGATCTCACGGCCCCGGAACATTACTGTAACCTTAACCTTGTCTCCTTTTTCCAGAAACTTCTTGCCATTTTTGACCTTGGTATTAAAATCATTGTCTTCGATGTTAGGTCGTACTTTGATTTCTTTTACTGAAACTACTTTTTGCTTTTTGCGAGCCTCTTTTTCCCTCTTACTTTTTTCGTACTGATACTTGCCAAAGTCCATAATGCGACATACGGGAGGCTTGGCCGACGGAGCTACATTCACCAGGTCCAGGTTCTTTTTTTGCGCAATTTCCAGCGCATCCCTGGTTTTTACGATCCCCAGTTGTGTACCATCCGTATCAATTAACCTTACCTCTTTGGCCTTGATCTGTTCATTGACCAGTTGATTTTTTGTGATTACCTGTCACCTCCTGAAAAATTTATATAACATCCGTAAATAACAAGGCCAAATAAAAAGCAGGTAGATTATACGCCACCTGCTTTTAGAATCATCATTCAACTCTATTAACCCTGGTAACTCCTCAGGTCCCAAGGTGAGAAGCAGTGGCTTCTACTTTATTTTGAATATATAACGCTTTAATAGTGTTGCTATACCAGCGAACAAAAACTATAATACCAGAAAAGACGGGTAAAGTCAAATGATGGTCAGGTTTTCCACTTCCTTGCGCAGTTTTTCTACCACGTACTCCAGTTCCACCGGTCCCAGGTCGCCTTTACCCCTCTGCCGGAGAGCAACCTGCCCGGTGTTGGCCTCTTTTTCTCCTATGACCAGCATGTAGGGAATCTTTTTCATCTGGGCTTCTCTGATCTTGTAGCCCAGCTTTTCATTGCGAAAATCTCCCTCTACCCGAAGACCTTCTTGTTGAAGCCTTTGGACTACTTTTTCCGCCCCTGGATGCTGACGGTCGGTTAGGGGTAAAATTACTGCCTGAACCGGAGATAACCAGGGCGGAAAAGCCCCCCCGTAATGCTCAATTAACAGTGCCAGGAATCTCTCCATGGCCCCGTAAATCACCCGGTGAATAACCACGGGCCGATGACGCTCTCCATCGGAGCCAACGTAGGTCAAATCAAATTTCTCGGGCATCTGGAAGTCCAGCTGCACAGTTCCGCATTGCCAGGTACGCCCCAGGCAATCTTCTAGATGGAAATCTATCTTGGGGCCGTAAAAGGCGCCTTCACCTTCGTTTACAGTATAAGCCAGGTTCTTATCTTCCAGGACTTTTTCCAGTATACCGGTAGCTCTGTCCCACATTTCTCTGGTTCCCATGGATTTCTCAGGCCTGGTAGACAACTCCACCTGATAAGAAAAGCCAAACACCCGGTAAAAACGATCTACCAGTTCTATGATTCCAGCAGTCTCAGTTTCTACCTGTTCTGGGAGCATGAACAAGTGAGCATCGTCCTGAGTAAAACTCCGAACCCTCATTAAGCCGTGAAGAGTACCAGACAACTCATGGCGGTGAACCATTCCCAGTTCAGCAACCCTCATGGGCAAGTCTCGGTAACTGTGCATCCCGGAAAGATACACCAGCATGGCACCTGGACAGTTCATGGGTTTAACCGCAAATTCCTGATCATCTATTTCGGTAAAATACATGTTCTCCCGATAATGATCCCAGTGACCTGAGCGTTTCCACAGCTGGCTGTTCAAGATTAACGGCGTCTTAATTTCCTGGTACCCTGCCCGGCGATGTTCTCGGCGCCAAAATTCCACCAGCTGGTTCCAAAGGACCATGCCATTGGGGTGAAAAAAAGGGAACCCTGGGGCTTCTTCGTGGAGACTAAACAGATCCAGTTCTTTCCCCAGTTTGCGATGATCGCGTTTTTTGGCTTCTTCCAGCATCTGCAGATGGCGCTTTAACTCCTTGGAAGAAGGGAAAGATATTCCGTAAATACGCTGTAACATGGGATTATTTTCACTGCCTCTCCAGTAAGCCCCGGCCAATCCGGTTAATTTAAAAGCCTTTACCTGGCCTGTAGAAGAAAGATGGGGGCCGGTACACATGTCTGTAAACTCCCCCTGGCGGTAAAAGGTGATTTCTTCCCCGGGAGGCATTTCGTGTATCAGCTCCAGTTTGTAGGTCTCTTCCTGTTCCCGAAAAAAAGCATCTGCCTCTTCCCGGGTCATAGTCAGCCGTTCTACAGGTAAATCTTCATTTATGATGTTTTGTATCTCTTCTTCTATGGCAGCCAGAGCATCGGTGGAAATAGCCTCGAGAAAATCAAAGTCGTAATAAAACCCGCTTTTAATGGGAGGGCCTATCCCCAGCCTGGCCTCTGGATAAAGCCTTTTAACCGCCTGTGCGAGAATATGACTGGAAGTATGCCAATAAACTCGTGCTCCTTCCCGGCTTTCAAAAGGTATAAGCCTGACTTCGCATGTTTCTTCCAGGGGAGTGGTTAAATCTACCGTTTGTTCTCCCAGGCCTGCCGCTACTGCCTTGTGGGCAGATTTAGGCGAGACCTCCTGAATTACCTCCGTTACAGTAACCCCCCTGGGGAATTGGTGCTCACCGTTTTCTTTAAGAGAGACTTTTATGTATTCCAAAACATCGCCCCCGAAACCGCAATTTTTTGCTTAAGGTCTATTTTATCATAAAACTTGTCCCCGGCTATGTCAAGGAAACCCGTATTTTGAGGTAACTACTTAGCCTGTTAGCTAAAAGAAGAGCGTTGCCAGGGGATTAATCCAGCGTAATAGTATTTTTTTATACCCATGGAGAATATATCCCCGGACTAATAACTTTACAGGAAGCGCACCCGGTACATCTCATTAATCTTTCACCAAACACTCTTTCTAATATGGAAGACATTTCCTGGTTTTGTCGTAGTATCTGACGGTGTAAAACCAGGTACCTGGGAGCAAAACTTATCACCAGGTGACATATTATGTCCTCAACCAAGTCAATGTAATCTTCGTGATAGGGCATGGAGATCATCTTCCAGGAAACCGCACCTCCGGGATAGTCTGTAGAAAGGTAAATATGGCCACGCAGGTCGGCATCCAGATGGGCGATTTCCATTAATGGGTCTTTTAAATTTAACTGTAGCTTTAACATCCCTACATAAGCATAGTGCTTTTGTTTTTTTAAAAAACTCCCTACTTCCAGGTATACTGCATCTTCCAGGGTACGGTAATATTCTGCCAAGCGGAAGCGCAAAAAGCCTTCCAGATTTAATATTCGGTTTCCTTCTAAAAAATAACGCAGTAACATTTTTTTTATAGAAAAAGAAGCATCATCTACCAGTGGTTTTTCCTTTATTTCCTGTAATAGTTGCTCTTGTTCATGCTCTGTCAGGATTTCCCGGTTATTTATTAAAATTTCTCTAATGAATTTTATTTTAAGTTCCCCGGTTATATATCGATAAAGAGATGCAGCCAGGAGCTTGATTACTTTATATTTTACCCTTTCTTTCCAGCAGACCGTTACCAGGTATTTTGAACCATCCCTGTATTGATTTATTTCCATAGTCTGTGGCCAGTTCTTTTTTTGGTTCTCCGTTTTTATAATGGGAATTATGCCAGGATAGTCTTCCTTTAATACAAGATGAATGAGATGCATAAAAAATCCCCCTTTCCCTTATATAAAACAGCTAACCGGTCGATAGAAGTTTGCTGAACACCCTGGCAAGCTTTCAATATGACGATTTGATAGCTATGTTTCTCCAGGTTGCTGACCCCCGGCTCTGTTTAACTTTGTTACCTCATTATATGTGCTGCAGGGAAGGAGGGGTAAACTAAATTTCTGCAAATCATTAAAGCGCAAGATTATTTATCTTACGCTCCTTGGGGACTTACTCCATCTTCAAAAAAAAATCCCCTTGCTTTTTAGTACAGGGGATTATAGCATGCTCTGAGTCAGTTATTTTAAGTTATTATTTCTTGTTTTCTTTTATCCATGGCATAAGATCACGCAATTTAGTACCTACTTCATCAAGCAAATCACCTTTTTGTTGACGCCTCAAGGCCGCCA
>Ga0207421_10001331_pt1 | contig 31995 bp, 22 predicted proteins | sample SodLakKL_010_SED_4_FD_187542 | JGI IMG/M metagenome (GOLD analysis project Ga0207421, IMG submission 187542) | Alkaline sediment microbial communities from Lake Tanatar, Kulunda Steppe, Russia - 8KL_010_SED (SPAdes) (version 2) | ecosystem: Environmental > Aquatic > Non-marine Saline and...
ATTTATTTTTTTCCTTGCTTGAAATGACAAGTTTTTATAAAAATAAAATTAGTTTTTATTTGATGAAAGGGTTGTTAACTGAACTCTATCAGGATAAAATATAAAGGTAATGTTTGTCCTTACCTTTTAATGACCTGCTAAAGTAAGGCTGAAAAAAGGAGAGTGAATGTAAAAAGTGTTAGAAGAAAAAGTGGTTATCCTAGATTTTGGAGGCCAGTATACCCAGTTAATTGCCCGTAGGATCAGGGAACAAAAAGTTTATTGTGAAATTCTTCCCTTTAATGCCGGCATAGATGAAATCAAGGCTTTAAATCCAAAGGCCCTGGTCCTTTCCGGAGGTTCCGGCAGCGTATATGAAGAGGATGCACCTTACTGTTCCAGGGAGGTATTTGACCTCAATTTACCCATGCTGGGGATTTGCTACGGGATGCAGCTTATGGCCAAAGTTCTGGGGGGAGAAGTAACGCCTGCCCAGAGATCTGAATTTGGCAAAACATCTTTAAATATTAGAAGTAAAGAAGGTTTATTCCAGGGACTGCCGGAGGAAGTTATATGTTGGATGAGTCACGGTGATTATGTCACGGCACCCCCTTCAGGATATGAAGTAACGGCTTCTACTGATAATTCTCCGGTAGCGGCCATGAGCAAAACCGGGGAAAATAAATATGCCCTTCAGTTTCACCCGGAGGTTGTTCATACCAAGTATGGTTTAGAAATGCTAAAGAATTTTTTGTTTAATATCTGTGATTTTGAAGCTGTCTGGACCATGGAGTCTTTTGTTAAACGTTCAATTCAGGAAATTAAGGAGTCTGTCGGGCCGGAGGAGAAAGTAGTCTGTGCCCTGAGCGGAGGAGTAGATTCTTCTGTGGCAGCGCTTTTAGTGCATAAAGCTATAGGAGACAGGCTCCACTGTATTTTTGTAGACCATGGTCTGCTGCGCAAGGGTGAAGCTGAGGAAGTAATGAATGTTTTCAAGGATAGATTTCAACTACAGGTAACCCTGGTTAAGGCTGAAGACAGGTTTTTGGATAAGCTTAAAGGAATAACCGATCCCGAGGAAAAAAGAAAGATTATAGGTAATGAATTCATATACGTTTTTGATGAAGAAGCCGGAAAAATCGGTGCGATTGATTACCTTATCCAGGGAACACTTTATCCCGATGTTATAGAAAGCGGAACGGCTACCGCGGCTGTTATCAAGTCTCACCACAATGTGGGTGGGCTTCCGGAAAATATGCGGTTAAAACTGATAGAGCCTTTGAGCCAACTCTTTAAAGATGAAGTCAGGCTGGTAGCGGCAGAGCTGGGGATGCCCCCGGAGATTACCTGGCGCCAGCCCTTTCCCGGTCCCGGCCTGGCTGTCAGGTGCCTGGGGGAAATTACAGAAGAGAAATTAATTGTTCTTCGGGAGGCAGACGCCATAGTAAGGGAAGAAATTGATCGGGCAGGCTTGGACAAGGAAATATGGCAGTATTTTGCCATTCTGCCCAATATCAAAAGCGTTGGTGTAATGGGAGATAAGCGAACTTACAATCATACTGTGGCCATGCGAGCTATTCACAGTAACGACGGTATGACGGCGGACTGGGTCAGGATCCCTTATGAAGTTCTGGAAAGAATATCTTCCCGGGTAGTTAATGAAGTGTCTGAAGTAAACCGCTTCGTTTATGACATGACAGCAAAACCTCCCTCTACAATTGAGTGGGAATAGATCTGCATTTCAGGAGGTGAAAAAATGGAAAACGCAAGAGTAGGAATTGTAATGGGCAGTGATTCAGATCTGCCGATAATGAAAGAAAGTGCTGAAGTTTTAAAGGAACTGGGGGAAGGGTATGAAATAATTATTTCCTCTGCTCACCGGGTCCCGGAAAAAACCATGGATTATGCTAAAAATGCAGCTTCCCGGGGAATTGAAGTAATTATAGGTGGAGCGGGAGGTGCGGCCCATCTTCCCGGAGTTCTGGCTGCTTATACTTCTTTACCGGTAATAGGCGTTCCAATCTATACTTCTACCTTAGGGGGAGTTGATTCTCTGTACTCCATTGTTCAAATGCCGGCAGGGATTCCCGTAGCTACTGTTGCTATAAACGGGGCCAGAAATGCTGGCATTCTTGCTGCTCAAATTATCGGTGTAAAAGATCCGGAAGTGAGGAAGAAGGTAGAGGAGTTCAAAAGTAGCCTCGCTTCTAAAGTAGAGAAAAAGGATAAACTTTTAGAAGATATGGGTTATGAAGAATATATCAAGAGGTTTTTTAACAGGCACTAATCTTAATTGAGATAAAATTTGGGGGGAGGCTGTTAACTTATGATTGAGCGATATACCCGGCCGGAAATGGGTAAAATCTGGACACTGGAAAACAAGTTTAAAAAGTGGCTGGATATAGAGATATTGGCCTGCGAGGCCTGGGCTGAGCTGGGAGTTATACCTGGGGTAGCAGCCGGTAAAATCAGGGAAAGTGCAAGTTTTTCCGTGGATAGAATCCTGGAAATAGAAAAAGTAACCCGCCATGATGTGGTTGCTTTTACCCGGTGTGTGGCAGAAAGTCTGGGGGAAGAGTCTAAATATGTTCATTACGGCCTGACTTCTTCAGATGTTGTAGATACAGCCATGTCTGCCCTCATGAAGGAAGCAGCAGAGCTAATAACAAAAGATATAGAGGAACTTATAGTGGTATTAAAGGAAAAGGCCGTTCAGTATAAACATACGGTTATGACGGGCCGGACCCACGGGGTCCACGCAGAGCCCACTACTTTTGGCTTAAAAATTGCTATCTGGGCAGCAGAAATGGAAAGAAACCTGGTGAGGATGGAAAGAGCCAGGGAAGCAATAAGTGTAGGTAAGCTTTCCGGTGCGGTAGGAACTTATGCCCATATTGATCCTTATGTAGAGAAGTATGTCTGTGAAAAAATGGCTCTTAAGCCGGCACCTATTTCTACACAGATTGTCCAGAGGGATCGGCATGCCGAGTATATGACCACCCTGGCTGTTATTGCGGGAAGCCTGGACAAAATAGCGACTGAAATAAGGGGGCTTCAGAAATCAGAAACCCGTGAAGTTGAAGAACCCTTTTATAAAGGGCAGACCGGATCCTCTGCCATGCCTCATAAAAGAAACCCTGTTTCCTGTGAGCAGGTTAGCGGCCTTTGCCGGGTAGTCAGGAGCAATGCACTGACAGCTTTGGATAATATGACCTTGTGGCATGAAAGGGATATTTCCCATTCATCTGCAGAAAGGGTTATTATTCCCGACAGCACCATTTTAATAGATTACCTCCTTAACCAGTTAATCAGAATCATCCGGGATCTTCATGTTTATCCTGACAACATGGAAAGAAACATGGAAAGGACTTTCGGTCTGCTGTATTCCCAAAAAGTACTCTTGACCCTGGTGGAGAAGGGTTTATCCAGGGAAAAGGCTTATGAAATAGTGCAAAAAAAGGCCATGGGAGCATGGGAGGAAGGTACCAGTTTTAAAGAGCTTTTAAACAATGACCCGGAAGTAAGGGAGGCCATTACAGAGGAAGAGCTAGAGTTATGTTTTAACCCCCGGGATCAGCTAAAACAGGTAGACTTAATTTTTAAAAGGCTGGGGCTGTAAGAATATTCGACAATTATATTTAAGTTTTGCGAAGAAAAAGGGATTTGCCTGTAATATGTCCAATTAATTAAGGGATAAATAGATCACTGGAGGTCAGGAAATGTGGAAAGCTAAAATACAGGTTACTTTGAAGAAAAGCGTTTTAGATCCCCAGGGCGCAACTGTAGAGAAAGCCCTTAAGGCTCTGGGTTACGATAATATAGGAGATGTTAGGGTTGGAAAGTATCTTGAGGTTGTCGTAGAAGGCAAGGATAATGAAGAGGTAGAAGAACAGGTAGTGGAGATGTGCCAACGCCTTCTTACCAACCCGGTTATTGAAGATTATACTTTTGAGGTCACGGAGGTTTAGAAATGAAATTTGGTGTGGTGGTTTTCCCCGGCTCTAACTGTGACTTAGACTCCTATTATATGGTTAAAGATGTGTTGAAACAGCCGGTAGAATATTTATGGCACCGGGATAAGGATCTCAAGGGGGTTGACTGCGTTATTTTGCCGGGAGGTTTTACCTATGGTGATTACTTGCGACCTGGAGCCATTGCCGGTTTTTCTCCCTTGGTAGAATCCGTCAAGGAGTTTGCCCATAAAGGGGGTTTAGTTCTGGGGATCTGCAACGGCTTTCAGGTGCTCACAGAGGCTGGCCTTTTGCCCGGGGCTCTATATCTTAACATAAGCCTGCAGTTCCGTTGTGTTTTTACCTACTTGAAGGTGGAAAACAACCGGACCCCATTTACGAATCTTACCGAAGACAGAGCTTTGAAGATACCTGTAGCCCATGGTGACGGGAATTACTATGCAGATCCCGAAACACTGACAGAACTTGAGAAAAACGGACGTATCGTATTTCGTTACTGTAATCCTGAAGGGGAGGTTACCAAAGAAGCAAATCCCAACGGTTCCCTGGACAACATTGCCGGAATATGTAATGAAAAGGGTAATGTTTTGGGTATGATGCCCCATCCGGAAAGAGCAGGAGAAGAGCTTTTAGGATCAGATGATGGGAAAATTATATTTGACTCAATTTTAAAATTTTGGGGTGAAAATTAGTGAAGCCGGAGATATGGCATCAGTTAGGTGTAAAAGATCAGGAATTTGAGATGATAGTAAATATACTGGGTCGGGAACCAAATTATGTGGAGCTCAGTATGTACAGCGTTATGTGGTCAGAACATTGCAGCTATAAGAACTCTAAAAACACTTTAAAGTTATTTCCTACTGAAAACGAAAGAATTTTGCTGGGCCCCGGAGAGAATGCGGGGATTGTTGATATTGGGGACGGCCTGGCGGTTGTTTTTAAAGTTGAGAGCCATAATCATCCTTCCGCTATCGAGCCTTACCAGGGAGCTGCTACCGGGGTTGGTGGCATAATCAGGGACATTTTTACCATGGGAGCCCGGCCTGTAGCTCTTCTAAACTCTTTGAGGTTTGGCCCCCTGGAAGATGCCAAGATTCGCTGGCTCTTCGGGGGAGTTGTTTCCGGTATTGCCGGATACGGCAACTGTATCGGTATACCTACCGTTGGGGGAGAAGTTTATTTTGATGGCAGTTATTCAGGCAATCCCCTGGTTAATGTAATGTGTGTAGGCATAATGGATCAGGAGAAGATATCCCTGGGTCAGGCCAAAGGTACAGGAAACTCTGTAATTCTGGTTGGAGCCCGTACAGGCCGGGACGGTATTCATGGGGTAACTTTTGCTTCCGAAGAACTGGGTGAAGAGTCAGAAGAAAAAAGGCCAGCGGTTCAGGTGGGTGATCCCTTTATGGAAAAACTGCTGATTGAGGCCTGCCTGGAGCTTATTGATATGGGGGTTATAGTGGGTATCCAGGATCTGGGGGGAGCCGGCCTTACCTGTGCCACTTCAGAGATGGCCAGCCGGGCCGGAACAGGCATGGAAATAGATATATCCCTGGTACCCCGTCGGGAAGAGGGGATGCTTCCCTTTGAAGTTATGATATCTGAATCCCAGGAAAGAATGCTTTTGGTAGTAGAAAAGGAAAGTGAAGAACTTGTAAAAAAGGTTTTTGACCGTTGGGAGTTATCGGCTACTGTTATAGGAAGGGTTACAGATGATAAAATGGTTCGGGTTAAGGAAAAGGGGGAGGTAGTTGCTGAAATGCCGGCTAAAAGCCTGGCTGATGAAGCCCCTGTGTACTGTCCGGAAATGAAAACTCCTTCTTACATTGAAGAGGTATGCCGGTTGACCCACAGCAAGATTCCTGAGCCGGCAGATCCTGAGGAAGTATTTCTTAAGATTATTACCTCTCCCAATATTGCCAGTAAAGAATGGGTTTACCGGCAGTACGACCATATGGTTCGCACATGTACCGTAGTTTTGCCCGGTTCTGATGCAGCAGTTCTCAGAATACGGGGCACTAAAAAAGGAATAGCCGTAACTATAGACGGCAACGGCCGGTACGCTTACCTGGACCCTTACCTGGGGGGGATTACCGCTGTAGCTGAGGCAGCCAGGAACCTGGTATGTACCGGAGCAGAGCCTCTGGCTGTTACTGATTGCTTAAACTTTGGTAATCCGGAAAAGCCGGAGATATTTTGGCAGTTTTATAAAGCGGTGGAAGGTATGAGCAAAGCCTGCCAGGAGTTCAATACTCCAGTAGTAGGAGGTAACGTAAGCTTTTATAATGAGACGGCCAAAGGAGCTATTTTCCCGACTCCAGTAGTAGGCATGGTAGGTCTTCTAGAAGACCTGGACCAGCGGTGTACCATAGATTATAAGGAGGAAGGGGATCATATATTACTGGCGGGGCAGGGAGAACCCACGGCAGGTGGCAGTGAATATCTCAGCATCATCCATGACCTGTTAGAAGGCTGTCCTCCTGAAATAGATCTGGAACAGGAGATAAAATTTCAGAACTTTATATTGGAGGCCATAAGAGCCGGTCTGGTTTCCTCAGCCCATGATCTATCCCAGGGAGGTCTGGCGGTAGCTTTAGCGGAAGGCTGCTTTAAAAACAGCCTGGGAGTGCAGGTTAAGCTTTCTGCCGAAAGAGATATTCGCTGGGATATCCTTCTTTTTGGAGAAGTACAGTCCAGGGCAGTCTTGTCTATTAAGCCGGATAAATACATTGAGATTATGGAGTTGGCTGACAAAAAAGGAGTGCCCCTTAAGCAAATAGGAGAAGTAAAGGGAAAGGACTTTAACCTGGAAGTTACGGGCCCTGAAATGAGAAAGGCTATCAATCTTCCTCTGGAAGAAATTATTGAAAAGTGGAGAGGTGCAATTGAATGCATGATGGAACTCTAAGGGCAGAGCCTGATAAATTAAAAGAAGAATGCGGAGTTTTTGGCATTTACGCTCCTGGGCATAAAGTTGCCCAGATAACTCACTACGCATTGTATGCTCTACAGCACCGGGGCCAGGAAAGTGCAGGTATAGCAGTTTCAAACGGCAAAAAAGTGGAGATGGAAAAAGGCATGGGCCTGGTTTCTGAAGTTTTTGATAATATTAATATAAGAAGGTTAAAAGGTCATATAGCGACCGGACATGTTCGCTATTCTACCATGGGCTCAAGTTCTTTGTTGAACGCTCAGCCTCTTCTCATTCGATATCGTAAAGGAAACCTGGCCATAGGGCATAACGGAAATCTGGTTAATGGAAGGGATATTAGGAGTCAGCTGGAGCAGGCAGGTTCTATCTTTCAAACAACTACAGATAGTGAAATTGTCGCCCACCTCATAGCCCGACTGAAGGATACCAGTTTTGAAGACAGCGTTAAAGAGGCACTTTCTTTTCTGCGGGGAGCTTTTACTTTTATAATCATGACCGAAGGCAAACTTATAGGAATCAGGGATCCTTTGGGTATAAGGCCCTTGTCCTTGGGAGAATTAGACGGAAATTACTGTCTTTCTTCCGAGACCTGTGCCTTTGATACTATTGGAGCAGATTTTGTAAGGGATATAGAACCTGGAGAAATGGTTATTATTGATGAAAATGGTCTCCGGAGCGAAAAGTATGTTTCTCCGGGTAAGCTTGCCCTTTGTATATTTGAATTTATTTACTTTGCCAGGCCGGACAGTAATCTCCACGGTATAAATGTTCACCTGGCACGAAGAGAACTGGGCAAACAGTTGGCCAAGGAATACCCTGTTGAGGCGGATTTAGTCACAGGTGTTCCCGATTCAAGTATTTCAGCAGCCTCCGGAGTTGCAGAGGGTATGGGCCTGCCTTATGAAATGGGCCTTGTAAAAAACCGTTATATCGGCAGGACTTTTATCCAGCCCAGCCAAAAAGTCAGGTCCCTGGGTGTTAAACTTAAACTAAATGCGGTTAAACAAGTGATTAAAGGGAAAAGAATAGTATTGGTAGATGATTCTATTGTTCGGGGCACCACCTCCAAGCAAATTGTAGGGATGCTTAAAAAGGCCGGTGCCAAAGAAGTTCATGTGAGAATAAGTTCACCCCCTGTAACATTTTCTTGTTATTATGGGATAGACACTTCTTCTACCAGGGAACTTTTGGGGGCTCAAAAAAAAGTGGAAGAGATAAGAGAGTTTATTAAAGCAGATACCTTAAGTTATTTAAGTATTGAAGGAATGCTTTCCTCTATAGGCCTATCCCCTGATAGTTTTTGCAGGGCATGTTTTGACGGGAAGTATATTGTGGAGCCTGACTCAAAAATGAAGAAAAATATATTTGAAAAAATAAACAGGTGATAATATGAATGATGAGCTTAATTATAAAAAATCTGGTGTGGATATAGATGCGGCTAATAAAGCCGTGGATCTTATAAAAAACAAAGTTCGTAACACTTACCGAAAAGAAGTTTTAACGGATATAGGTGGTTTTGGAGGATTATTTGCCCTTAATGTGGAAAAATATAAAGAGCCGGTTTTAGTTTCCAGTACCGATGGAGTAGGAACAAAATTAAAGCTTGCTTTCCTTTCCGGAATTCACCATACGGTTGGCCAGGACCTGGTAGCCATGTGTGTTAATGATATTGCCGTCCTGGGAGCCGAGCCTTTATTCTTCCTGGATTACTTGGCAGTAGGGAAGCTGGAGCCTGAAAAGGTATCTCAGGTTGTATCCGGAATTGCAGAAGGATGTAAGGAGGCAGGGTGTGCTCTTATTGGTGGAGAAACAGCGGAGATGCCTGATTTTTACCAGCCAGGAGAATATGATATGGCTGGCTTTGTCGTTGGAATTGTAGAAAAAGAAAAGATGATTGATGGAAAAACTATATCTCCCGGCGACAAATTAGTTGGGATTGCCTCCAGTGGCCTTCACAGTAACGGCTATTCCCTGGTAAGGAAGGTTTTCTTGGAAAGGGTCGGACTGGGAGTGGAGGATTATATTCCTGAGCTAGGCTGTAAACTGGGAGAGGAACTATTAAAACCAACCTGTATATATGCCAGGCTACTTATAACCCTGGGTAAAAAGTATAATATAAAGGGTATGGTCCATATTACAGGGGGAGGCTTTTTCGAGAATATTCCCCGGGTACTTCCTCCCGAAACAGGTGCTGTTATAGATAAAACCTGGGAGGTTCCGCCTGTTTTTTCTCTTATCCAAAAAATGGGCAATGTAGAACTTAAAGAAATGTACAGGACTTTTAATATGGGGATAGGAATGGTTCTTATCATTTCTCCAGAGGAAGAAGCACAGCTACTGGAGGATATTCAAAGAGAAGGTCAAAAGGGTTGGTCCCTGGGAGAAGTAACTTCAGGTGACAGAGAAGTTAAGATTGTTTAAAAAGTATAAGGAAGGTGGTAAATAATGAGTGCCAAGTATGCTTTAATTAGCGTTTCTGATAAGGCAGGGGTGGTGGATTTTGCCCGGGATCTGGTTCAATCTGGTTATGAAATTCTTTCCACAGGGGGCACAGCTCGTGCACTGCAGGAGGCGGAAGTTCCAGTTAAATCTGTTTCGGATTTAACTGGATTTCCTGAAATTCTGGAAGGAAGGCTAAAAACTCTGCATCCCAAAATTCATGGAGGAATATTAGGAAGGAGAGATGACGATACGCACCGCCAGCAAATGTCTGAGCATGATATTTCACCTATAGATCTGGTGGTTGTTAACCTCTATCCCTTCGCCCAAACTGTAGCCAGGGAGGGAGTTACCCTGGAAGAAGCAATAGAGAACATCGATATAGGAGGCCCTACCATGGTACGGGCTGCGGCAAAGAATTACAAGGATGTAGGAGTAATTGTTAATCCCTCCCGTTATCCCCAGGTAATAAAAGAGCTAAAGGAAAAAGGATCTTTGGGCTTAGAAACCAAGTTTAAACTGGCGGTAGAAGCTTTCACCCATACAGCTGAGTATGATTCGGTTATTAGCGGATATCTTACAAAACAGCTGCCGGAGGAAACTAAGTTTCATGAATCTTTAATTCTACCTTATAATAAGGTTCAGGACCTCCGCTACGGAGAAAATCCTCAGCAGCAGGCAGCTTTTTACCGGGAAGCAAATCCAGCTCCTTCATCTATTGCTTTTGCCCGACAGATTCAGGGCAAGGAGCTGTCCTTTAATAATATTAATGATACTAACGCGGCCTGGGAGTTGGTCCAGGAATATAACGAGCCTACGGTTGTTGCAGTTAAACATGCCAATCCCTGTGGTGTGGGTACGGCATCGGAACTTCATGAAGCTTACCTGAAGGCTTATGATTCGGATCCTGTTTCCATATTTGGTGGTATCATAGCCATAAATAAAAAGGTTGACAAAAAAACAGCGGATGAGATATTGAAAATCTTTATTGAAGTTATTATCGCTCCAGATTATGATGATGATGCTTTAGAGGCTTTTAAAGCTAAAAAGGATATTCGTGTTTTAAAATCAAAGTTAGGTGAGGAAAATAGAGAAGCTTCCGATTTTAAAAAGGTTTCCGGGGGACTGCTGGTGCAGGAACTAGATACCCTTCTCTTAAGTACTGACGACTGGAAAGTAGTTTCAAAACGTAAACCGACGGAAAGAGAGCAGGCCGATCTGCTTTTTGGAATGAGAGTAGTAAAGCATGTTAAATCTAATGCTATTGTTTTGGCTAAGGATCTGCAAACCATAGGTGTGGGTGCCGGTCAGATGAATAGGGTTGGGGCTGCCCGCATTGCTATTGAACAGTCCGGTGAGAAGGCTAAAGGCAGTATCCTGGCTTCAGATGCTTTCTTCCCATTTCCTGATACAGTGGTTGAGGCAGCTAAAGCTGGAGTAACGGCACTGGTTCAGCCTGGAGGTTCCTTGAAGGATAAGGAAGCCATTGAAACAGCAGATTCTTATGATATGGCCATGCTCTTCACGGGCAGAAGGTATTTTAAACACTAAGGAGGTGTGCCTTTTTGCGTATATTAATAGTCGGTGGTGGAGGTAGGGAGCATACGCTGGCATGGAAAATAAATCAAAGTCCTCTAGTGGAAAAAATATACTGTGCTCCCGGTAATGCCGGTATATCTGAGATAGCTGAATGTGTTCCTGTTTCCGCAGAGGACCTGGAAGGATTAGCTGGCTTTGCGGAGAAGGAAAAGATAGATTTGACGGTGGTAGGACCGGAGGCTCCCCTGGCAAAAGGTATAGTGGATGTTTTTAAAAATAAGGGATTAAAAATTTTCGGTCCTTCTAAAAAAGCGGCACAACTTGAAGGCAGTAAAGTTTTTGCTAAAGATTTAATGATAAAGTATGATATTCCTACTGCAGAACATAAGACTTTTGAAAATCCTGATGAAGCTGAGCAATATATAAAAAAAGTAGGGGCACCAGTTGTGATAAAAGCAGAAGGACTGGCTGCTGGCAAGGGAGTTATCGTTTGTGAAGAGGAAGAGGAGGCCCTCCTTGCAGTTAAAAGGATTATGATTGATTGTGAGTTTGGCGATGCTGGGAGCAGGGTTATAGTGGAAGAGTGCCTGCGGGGTGAAGAGGCTTCTATACTTGCCTTTACTGACGGTGAGAGTGTATTGCCTATGGTATCCTCTCAGGACCATAAGCCCATATTTGATGGAGATAGGGGTCCTAACACCGGTGGCATGGGGGCGTATGCTCCGGCCCCAGTGATTACACCGGAAATGGCCCGTTTTGTAGAAGAAGAAGTATTAATGCCGGCGGTAAAAGGGCTAAAGGCGGAAGAATGCCCATATTCGGGGGTTATTTATGCCGGGTTAATATTAACGGAAAAAGGGCCTAAGGTATTGGAGTTCAATTGCCGGTTCGGAGATCCTGAGGCCCAGGTTGTAATTCCTCTCCTTAAGTCCGACCTGGTTCCCATACTACAGGCCGTAGTGGAAGGCAGCCTGAAAGAAATTAAAGCCCAGTGGCATAATAATTATGCTGTTTGTGTAGTCATGGCTTCCGGGGGATATCCTGGTTCTTATGAGAAGGGTAAGGTTATAACAGGGCTGGAAGAGGCAAATGAAGATAAGGATCTGTACGTATTTCATGCCGGGACTAAAGCTCTGGATGGTCAAACCATGACTAACGGCGGCAGGGTACTGGGGGTAACCGGGCGGGCAGGCACTTTAACCGAAACCCTTGACAAAACTTATGATGCGGTTAAAAAGATAAATTTTGAAGGAGTTCAATACAGGAAGGATATAGGGCAGAAGGCGTTAAAATATTTGGCGTGAAATGCTATCTTACTTACCAGAGATTTGTAATAAATTAAAGTAAGGTTCTCGGCCCCTTGGTCGCGTCTGAATTCCCTTTGCTCAACAGGCGCTTTCACTTTGGGGCCTTCTAACCTGTTATTGTACAAATCTAGCGCGTTTGGTTAAAACGCGTTTTTTTAATTGTTTAAAGCAAAAAAAAATTTGATGGGCAGGATTTTAATTATAACTAAAGAATATAAAGATAAGTTGTATAGTACCTCGAGGGGGTGATAACTATGTTGGATTCCAGGTTAAAAGATAGATATATGGATCAACTTTTTAAAGCGGTTCTTTCCCTGGAAGGCATAGAAGAATGCTATAAATTCTTCGAAGATCTTTGCACAATAAATGAACTAAAATCCCTCGTACAGAGGCTGGAAGTGGCCAAAATGCTGCATGATGGCTATACTTATAACCAAATTGAAAAAGAGACAGGAGCCAGTACTGCTACCATTAGCAGGGTTAAGCGGCATCTTTACTATGGCACCGGAGGATATAATACCGTCCTGGAGCGTTTAAAGGAGGATAACTCTTAACAGAAAAAGCAGCCAGACTGCTTTTTTAATTTATGTGAGATACTAATTTAACTGCCTGGGGAGTGATAGTTATGTTTAGCAGATTAGATATAGAAGAGCAGCTAAATTGTTTAAACGGCGTACAAAAGGATGCAGTCTGTACTACGGAAGGACCTTTGCTGATTCTGGCCGGGGCTGGAAGCGGAAAAACCAGGGTTTTAACTTACCGGATTGCTTATTTAATAAATATGGGAGAATGCTTACCTGATGAAATTTTGGCTATTACTTTTACCAACAAAGCAGCTGAAGAGATGAAAAACAGATTAAGAGAACTTCTGCATATTCCCGATAAGCTGTGGATATCCACCTTTCACGCTGCTGGAGCTCGGATTTTAAGGAGTGCTATTAATAACCTTGGTTATGAAAGAAACTTTAATATTATTGATACTCAGGACCAGCTGAATTTAATTAAAGAATGTTTAAGGGAACAAAACCTGGATTTTGATATTTATCACCCAAGAAAAGTATTAAGTATAATCAGCAAGGCTAAAAATGAACTGGAGGATGAAGTATCTTATGAAAAGAATGCCCGGGATTTTTTTGCCTGCAAAGTTAGCGATGTTTTTATTCTGTACCAGAAAAAATTAAAAGAAAGCAACTGTCTTGATTTTGATGACCTGCTTCTTTTAACGGTAAAACTTTTTCAAGAAAAACCTGAGTTGTTAAATTATTATCAGAATCAGTTTCGCTATATTTTAGTAGATGAGTACCAGGACACCAATATGGCCCAGTATGTCCTGGTAAAGATGCTTGCTGAAAAATACAGGAACTTATGTGTAGTTGGGGATGATGATCAGTCTATTTACCAGTTCAGAGGGGCAGATATCAGAAATATTCTTGAATTTGAAAAGGATTATCCTGAGGCTAAAACAGTAAAGTTGGAGGAGAACTACAGGTCCCAAAGGAATATATTGGAAGCGGCCTTTCATGTAGTTAAAAATAACAGCGGCCGGAAAGAAAAGCGCCTATGGACCAGGAAGTCTGACGGCGAAAAAGTTTATTACTTTTGTGGTCGGGATGAGCGGGAAGAAGCTCGTTTTGTGGTAGATGAAATAAAAAGTAACCAGGATAAATTCGAAAATTTTGCCGTGCTATACCGAACTAATGCTCAGTCTAGAGTGTTGGAAGAAATTTTAGTTCGGGAAAATATTCCTTATTCCCTGTACGGTGGAATAAGATTTTATGAGCGCATGGAAATTAAAGACATTCTGGCTTACTTAAAGTTAGTTGACAACCTCAATGATAATATAAGCCTAAAAAGAATTATTAATGTTCCCCGAAGGGGCATTGGTAAGAAGACAATGGAAAAGATAGAGAATTACGCTTTATCAGAAGGAATTACTTTATTTAAAGCTCTGCAGGAGTCTGAAAAGGCTGGAATTTCTGCAGGCATCAGGAAAAAGATAGATGAATTTTACCATTGTATTAATAATTTTTATAATATGGGGGAATTCTTATCTGTGCAGGAACTAGTAGAAAAAATTATTGAAGACACCGGTTACCTGGATGCCCTGGAGGCGGAGGGTACATTTGAGGCCCGTTCCCGCATGGAAAATATTAAGGAGTTTGTTTCTGCAGCCCAGGAATTCGATGTTTCCGGTGAAGGAAAGAGCTTGACCTACTTTCTCACAGAGGTTTCCCTGGTTTCCTCTATGGAAGTTATAGGTGAAACGGAGGAAGATAAAAGAGTTTTCTGTATGACTCTTCACGCCGCCAAAGGATTGGAGTTTTCGGTAGTTTTCATTATAGGGTTGGAAGAGACGCTTTTCCCCCACAGCTTTTCACTGGAAAATCCTGAAGACTTAGATGAAGAAAGGCGGTTATTTTATGTTGGCTGTACCAGGGCTATGAACAGGCTGTATTTAACTCATGCCAGGGAAAGGTCTTTTTATGGCAGGAGAACATCTAACCTTTCTTCCCGTTTCTTGGAAGAGATTCCTGAAGAGCTTATAGGCTTTGCTTCTGGTGATAAAGATAAAGAGTGGGGGAAAAGAGAAGGTGCTGAACCTCTTTTAAAAAAAGAAGATACTGAACGTTTTTTAGAAAATGAAAGCTGGTCAGTAGGGGATAATGTTTACCATAAAAAGTGGGGCAACGGTATAATAAAAAAAACAGGTGTTTCAGGGGAGGACCAGGTCCTGACAGTTCAATTTCCTGAAGTAGGCACAAAGGTAATTATGGCTACCTATGCTCCCTTAAAAAAGGTGTAAGCTTTCATAAATTTGTTTACCTTTTAAATGAAAGAGGGACTTAATATGAAGTTGATAGAGGCCAAAAAAAGAGTAGAAGAGTTAAGGGAAGAAATAGCAAAACATGATTATTATTACTATGTTCAGGACTCTCCCGTAATATCGGACCGGGAGTATGATCTGTTGAGACGAAAGCTGGAAGAACTTGAAAAAAGTTTTCCGGAGCTTATTAGTCCTGATTCTCCAACCCAGAGAGTGGGAGGGAAGCCCCTGGAAGCTTTTAATTCTGTTAACCATAAAACACCCATGCTAAGCCTGGACAATGCTTTTAATATAAACGAATTAAGAGATTTTGCTCTTAGAATTAAAAATTTAACCGGTATAACTGAAATGGAATATGTGGTTGAACCCAAAATTGACGGTTTGGCTGTATCGCTCCTCTATGAAGATGGAATGTTGGTGAGGGGTGCTACCAGGGGTGACGGCCACACCGGTGAAGACATAACTCACAATATCAAAACCATAAAAAGCGTTCCCTTGAAGTTGAGGGATAGGGTTACCCTTGAGGCCAGGGGAGAAATCTATATGCCCCGGGAAGCTTTTGAGCAGCTTAATAATAAAAGGGTTGCAGAGGCGCTCCCTCTTTTTGCAAACCCCCGGAATGCTGCCGCAGGTTCTGTTCGGCAGTTGGATCCCAGGGTTGCAGCAGCCAGGCAGCTGGATCTTTTTATATTTACCATGGGAAGTTATGAGGGTTATACATTTAAGACCCATTTTGAGGCCCTTGAGTATTTAAAAAAAATTGGGCTCCGGGTCAATCCCCATATAAATATTTATAAATATATGGAGGAAATTATAGAGGTTTGCCAGGAATGGTCGGCCAGGAGGCAAGACCTTCCTTACGAGATTGATGGGGCAGTTATAAAAGTAAATGATCTGAAACTGCAGGAACAGTTGGGGTTTACCTCTAAAAGCCCCAGATGGGCCATTGCATTTAAATTTGCTGCCGAGCAAGTTGAAACAGAGGTAGAAGATATTATGGTAAGCGTGGGAAGGACAGGAACCCTAACGCCTATTGCCCTTCTAAAGCCGGTAAAAGTGTCCGGCTCAGTAGTAAAGAGGGCTTCACTTCATAATAAGGATATCCTGCAGGAAAAGGAAGTTAAAATAGGTGACAGGGTTATTATCCATAAAGCAGGAGATGTAATACCAGAGCTGGTAAAAGTAATTAAAGAAAAAAGGGAGGGGCAGGAAAAGGAATTTAATATGCCGGAGGAGTGCCCCGCCTGTAAGGAAAATGTTGTCCGCTTGCCCGGAGAAGTAGCTCTACGCTGCATTAATGCTACCTGTCCTGTTCAGACATATGAGCGCATAGTACACTTTTCCTCCCGGGGAGCCATGGATATCGAAGGACTGGGACCGGCTGTGGCTTTACAGCTGTGGGAAAATAATTTGGTGAGGGATGTTTCTGATCTTTATTATTTAAAAAGAGAAGACTTGATAGGACTGGAGAGAATGGGGGAAAAGTCTGTTCATAACCTGTTGGTATCTATAGAAAAAAGTAAAAACAATCCTCTTAATAAGCTCCTTTACGGTTTAGGATTGAGATTTGTAGGGGAAAAGGCCTCAAAGATTCTGGCAGAGAACTTTCCCAGCATAGAAAAAATTATGGAGGCGGAAACGGAAGAAATGTTGTCCATCCCAGAAATTGGTCCGAGAATTGCTACAAGCGTATATGAATTTTTTCGAGGGAAGTCAAATTTAAAGGTCATTGAAAAGCTGAAGACAGCAGGTGTAAATGTATGCATGGAACCGCTAAAGAAGGAACGGGATAAAACTTTAGAAGGCCTTACTTTTGTATTAACAGGAAAAATGGAAAGATACTCCAGGGATGAAGCTAAAGAATTGATAGAAAGCATGGGAGGCAGGATAACCTCCTCCGTTAGTAAAAATACAGACTTTGTGGTGGCGGGAGAAAATTCCGGTAGCAAGCATGATCAGGCCATTTCCCTGGAGGTAAAAATATTGGATGAAAAAGAATTTCAAGAACTGGTTGTTTCTGGCCAGCAGGTTCAAAAAGGAAATGAAGTAACATAACCCTTTAAAAATGCTAAAACAGGGTTTGCTAATCTTTAGTCTTTAGTGCAAAGGCTTAGGCTTTCATTTTGTTTATTATGTTCTTCTTGTATCATGGTGAAATGGTATGTTATAATAAGAAAAGGAATTTATGTTTTGGAGGGTTAAAAATGGAAATAACTAAAGGAAACGTAGAGCATGTAGCCGAACTGGCCCGCCTGGAAATTACTGAGCATGAAAAGGATATCTTTACAGAACAGCTAAGCAATATTTTAGATTACGTGGAGATGCTTAACGAATTGGATACAAAGGAAGTATCTCCAACTTCTCATGTTGTTCCTCTTGTGAATGTTTTCCGGGAAGATGAAATAAAAGAAGTACTTAAAAAAGATGAAGCGTTGAAGAATGCACCAGAAAAAGAAGATGGTTATTTTAAGGTGCCCAGAGTTATTGAATAGTATATAGAATTAGTATGTCCAGGAGGGGTTTATCTTTGAAATATTTCGGTTTAAAGGTTCATGAAGCCCATAAGCTTATAAAAGATAGAGAAATCAGCAGTGAACAGTTGACAAAAAGTATAATGGATCGCATTGAAGATGTAGAAGGAATAGTGCACGGCTATGTGACTGTAACTAAAGAATATGCTTTAAAAAAAGCAAGGGAAATGGATAAGAAGATTGCTGAGGGAGAAGAGCCCGGTCCTTTATCCGGGATTCCTTGTGCTATAAAGGATAATATTTGTACAAAAGATATCCTTACTACCTGTTCTTCTAAAATTTTAAAGAATTTCAAACCGCCTTACAGTGCTACAGTATATCAAAAGCTGGAGGAACAGGGATGTATAATGATAGGAAAAACTAATATGGATGAATTTGCCATGGGTTCATCTACAGAAAATTCAGGTTTTTTTACAACCCGTAACCCCTGGGATCCGGCCAGAGTACCGGGAGGCTCCAGCGGGGGTTCATCAGCGGTTGTCGCTGCGGATGAAGCATTGTTTGCCCTGGGTTCAGATACGGGAGGGTCCATCAGGCAGCCTGCTTCTTTTTGTGGAGTGGTTGGTTTTAAACCTACATACGGCAGGGTTTCCCGTTATGGATTGATTGCCTTTGCTTCCTCCCTTGACCAGATAGGTCCTATTACTAAAGATGTCAGGGACTGTGCACTTATATTAAACGCTATATGTGGTCATGACCCTATGGATTCTACTTCAGTTCCTGCAGATGTGCCTGATTTTACTCGGTTTGTAGATAAAGACATAAAGGGTATTAAACTGGGAGTACCAAAGGAATACTATACAATGCAAATAGACGATTCGGTAAAAAAAGAAACAGGTGAAGCAGTAACAAATTTGGCGAATATGGGAGCAGAAAAGGTTGAACTGGAAATGCCTTATACGGCTTATGCCTTGCCCGCTTATTATTTAATTAATCCTGCAGAAGCATCTTCCAACCTGGCCAGGTATGATGGGATCCGTTATGGATTCACCTATGAAGATGCAGAAAATTTGCTTGAAGCTTACAAAAAAACCAGGAGTTCGGGTTTCGGCCCGGAGGTTAAAAGAAGAATTATGCTGGGAACCTATGCACTAAGTTCGGGATACTACGAGGATTATTACTTGAAGGCCCAGAAGGTGAGATCACTTATTGCCAGGGATTTTGATCAGGCTTTTAAAAACTGCGATGTCATAGTTACTCCAACAGCCCCCACTGTTTCATTTAGAACGGGAGAAAAGATTGATGATCCTCTAATGATGTATTTAAATGATATTTTTACCGTTCCTGTAAGTATGGCAGGTCTCCCGGCAGTGTCTATACCTTGTGGCTTTGTAAATGGCCTACCGGTAGGGCTGCAAATTATAGGGAAACCTTTTGATGAAGGGACTATAATCAAAGTAGCGAGTGCCTTTGAAAGAATGTTGGCCTTAGATAAAGTAAAGCCTTTGTTTGGAAGCTATGTAAGGGGTGGTGCATAAATATGTCTTATGAAGTTGTTATTGGTTTAGAAGTGCATGTTGAACTACTTACCAAAAGTAAAATATTCTGTTCTTGCCCAACCTCCTTTGGTGATGAACCTAATACCAATGTATGCCCTGTGTGCCTGGGGCTGCCCGGTGTTCTTCCCGTGATAAATAAAAGGGCTGTAGAGTTTGCCATACTTTCAGGCCTGGCTTTAAACTGCAAGGTTAATCCCAGAAGTAAGTTTGACCGAAAAAATTATTTCTATCCTGATCTACCCAAAGCATACCAGATATCTCAGTACGATATGCCGGTTGCCGAAGACGGATATTTAAATATTAAGGTAAATGGAGAAACAAAATGTATCGGCATTACCAGGGTACACCTGGAAGAAGACGCGGGTAAATTAATTCATGCTGAAAATGGTGATTATTCCCTAATTGACTATAACAGAACAGGGGTGCCGCTGGTTGAAATAGTTTCAGAACCGGACTTGCGTTCCCATGAGGAAGCAAGGGTATTCCTGGAAAATTTAAAGAGAATATTGCAGTACACACAAGTATCTGATTGTAAAATGGAGGAGGGAAGCCTGCGCTGTGATGCCAATATCTCCGTCAGGTTAAAAGGCAAAAAGGAGTTGGGCACCAAAACCGAGCTAAAAAATATGAATTCTTTCAAAGCAGTTCAAAAGGGATTAGAATATGAAATTAAAAGACAGATTGATAGCTTAGAAAAAGGAGAAAGAATTTCACAGGAAACCCTCAGGTGGGATGAAGGTCGGGGGTTAACCGTGTCCATGAGAAGTAAGGAGCAAGCCCACGATTATCGGTATTTCCCAGATCCTGACTTAATGCCCCTGGAAGTCCAACAGGAATGGGTAGAAAAATTAAAAGGATTACTTCCTGAGCTGCCCCTTCAGAAAAAAGAAAGATATATAACCCAGTACGGTCTACCGGAATATGATGCAGAGGTACTGACTTTTTCTATGGACATGGCTGATTTTTTTGAAGACTGTGTAAAAGAATACCCTGAACCGAAGGTAGTAAGCAACTGGGTTATGGGAGAATTAATGGGCTTTTTAAATGCCGAAAGAATTGATATAACTGAAACAAAAGTCACCCCATTAAACCTTGCTAAATTACTGCATCTTATCGATAAAGGAACTATCAGCGGCAAAATAGGCAAAACAGTTTTTGAAGAAATGTTCAAAAGCGGGGAGGACCCGGAAGCTATCGTTGAAGAAAAAGGGCTTTTACAGATAAGCGATACAAAGGAGCTAGAAAAAATTGTTGATGAAGTAATAAAAATTAACCCGGGCCCCGTAGAAGACTTAAAGAGCGGCAAAAAGAAAGCCATGGGTTTCTTAGTAGGTCAAGTTATGAAACAAACTAAAGGTAAAGCTAATCCCCAAATAGTAAATAAAATTTTAAGAAATAGATTAAAATAATCAATTGACATTCCATAAAAATATTATTAAAATAAACACGTAGTTGACTTTATGCTTATAGAGATTTTGGTTTTGTGGAGGGGATAAGTAAATGAAGAGAATATCTTTTAAGGTACGTTTTATGTTAGTAGTCCTTATTGTTTTAGTGATGTTCTTATTGCATAACAATTTCTGGAGTTGGCAATATGATGCCACTTTTCCCTTGCTTTTTGGTTTTATGCCCTTTGCTTTTTATTATTATATTATTTACGCTATTTTAGCTACTGTTGCCATGTATGTTATTATTTTTCTAGTGTGGCCTGATCCTCCTGAAGATTTGCTGTTACCGGTTAAAGTTGAGGAGGATAAGTAAAGATGAGTCAGGAATTAGCCATATTTATTTTTTATAGGATGTTATTTTACAATTCTTCTCCTGCCAGGGTATATCAGAACATGGGTTACACTGGCTACAAGGGAAGATTATTTTTTTGCCAGCCGCTCTACCCGGCAAGATTGTTAAAAAATCTTAATTAAAATTATATTAAAAATATTCAGAAAATTAAGTTAAAAAAGAAGGAGTTTTAAATGTAGTGTAGAATATAATTACTAACGAAGAATATAAATATAATAAAAAAAATAAAATTTATTAAGAGCCAAAATTATACCAAAGGGAGGTTGAGTTCATTTTAAATATGGTCTCTAAGGTAAATTAAGATCTTTAATGAAAATAAATGATGATAAGATATTTAGATAGTTAGAACGCACGGATTTAATTAATTTCTTCACATCACTTTTCTCTACGTTTTTTAAATTATAACTTTCTGCTTCTGTGGTTTTATCCTACCAGTTTTAACGTACACATTTAATTCCTTTTATAATAACTTTCAAACACAATTTCAAAACTAAACATATTTAGTCTCCGCTTATCTTTTATAACAGAGCACACCAGTTTTCGACAAATTGTTTGAAAATTCTTAATATAAGAAAAAGTTAGAATATTGAGAAAATCTTTGTCGACCTTTTTACTACTAGCTCTATGGATCAAGAAAAAAGGAGGTGAAGGATCATGTGAACGTAAATTGAAAACTTTTAATGAGGAAGTGCATGTATTAGGTTTTCTTTTAACAAAAAAATAATTACTAGTTTTATTTTAATAAATTAATTATAAGGAGGTTTTATTTAATGTCAGAAGATAAAACGTATCAAGTAACCATGGAAGAGCATGAATTTATCTATCCTAGGTATGAGTTTGTGGCCCAGGCTAACGTGAGTGACCCGGATATATTTGAAAGGATGAGCCTGGATAAGTTTCCATATTACTACAAGGAATTTGCAGATATGCTGGAATGGGATGAGTACTGGCACACCATGCTGGACACCAGCGACGCTCCCTGTTGGAAATGGTTTGTAGGAGGAAGACTCAATGCCAGCTACAACTGTGTAGACAGGCACTTGAAAGAGAACAAGAACAAAACAGCCATCCACTATGTGCCGGAGCCTGAGGGTGAGGCCATAGAGCATATAACTTACCAGAATCTTTATATGAGGGTTAATGAAGTTGCTGCCGTGTTAAGAGATGAAATGGGGTTAAAAAAAGGAGATAGGGTTACCCTGCACTTGCCCATGACCCCTGAGCTTCCCATAACCATGCTAGCCTGTGCTAGACTGGGAATTATTCACTCCCAGGTTTTCGGTGGATTTAGTGGAAAGGCTGCTGGAGAAAGGGCCTGGGACTCGGAAAGTGAAATTCTGATCACCATGGATGCTTACTATCGTAGCGGCAAATTGCTGGATCATTTTGAGAAGGCGGAGGAAGCCTGCAAAAGATCTGAAGAAGAAGGACAAAAGATTAAAACGGTCCTTGTTTGGCAGCGCTATAAAGGAAAACACTCTTCTCCGACACCCTTGAAAGAAGGTCGAGACCTGGTAATGAACGATCTTATAGAGAAACATAAAAGGGTTAAAGTGGATCCAGTTTCCATGCCTGCTGAGGATATCTTGTTTCTCATGTATACCAGTGGTACCACTGGAAGACCCAAGGGAATTCAGCACTCCACCGGTGGATACTTGGCTTATGTGACAGCCATGACCTATATCATCCAGGATGTTCAGCCTACTGATGTATACTGGTGTATGGCGGATATCGGATGGATAACCGGTCACTCTTTTATTGTATACGGTCCGCTGTCCCTGGGTGCCAGCACTGTTGTCTACGAAGGAACGCCTACCTATCCTGATCCCGGCCGTTGCTGGAGGATTGCTGAGGAACTGGATGTTAACATCTATCACACCTCGCCTACAGCTATCCGTATGTTAAGGAAAGCCGGATATGACGAGCCTGATAACTATAACCATAAATTCAAGCTTATGTGTACTGTTGGTGAGCCCATTGAGCCGGAAGTTTGGAAATGGTATTATGAAAAAGTAGGTAAGAATCAGGCTGCCATCGTGGATACCTACTGGCAGACTGAAAACGGAGGATTCCTCTGCAGTAGCGTGCCGGGGATAGAACCCATGAAGCCGGGAAGTGCCGGTAAAACAGTGCCCGGACTTCACGCCGTTGTTTACGATGACACAGGTAGAGAGATGGAGCCTGGAGAAGGTAAAGCCGGTAATATATGCATGAGAAACCCCTGGCCGGGATCCATGCAGACTATCTGGAAGGACCGGGATCGCTATGTGAGAACCTACTACGAGCGCTATTGTAAAGATCCCAAGAGCAAAGACTGGCGGGACTGGCCCTATATGACCGGTGATGCAGCTGTGCTGGCGGCAGATGGGTACTTCCGGATCCTGGGAAGAATCGACGACATTATTAATGTAGCCGGTCACCGACTGGGAACTAAAGAGGTGGAATCTGCTGCCCTGGTAGTGGAGGAAGTCGCTGAAGCGGCGGTTGTGGCTGCTAAGGATGAAATTAAAGGTGCAGTGCCTGACCTTTATGTTTCCCTCAAGCCCGGGTTTGAGCCCAGTACTGAGCTAGAGAAGAAAATCAATGCTACTATTAGGGATGTTGTAGGCCCCATTGCAACTCCCAAGGGTGTCTGGATTGTTCCCGATATGCCTAAAACCCGTTCCGGAAAAATTATGCGCCGTGTGTTGGCATGTGTATCTAATAATACTGATACAGGTGACGTAACCACATTGGCTAACCCGGAAGTAGTAGAGTTAATTGAGGAAATGGTTAAGAAAGGGAAATAGAGTAGATATAAAGTAAATTCTACAAACACCCAATGTTTAGAAAAAAGAGAGGGGCTCCGGTTAAACCGGGGCCCCTCTCTTTATAGGTGCGCCCGGCACGGGCGCAGTCTAACGAGTGAGAGTCCCGAGCACGCCCGGTGGCGGGAAGTGCATAGCCTAAGACAAGGGTGTCCTTGGTGACGAGGAATCTGAAGGAAGTCGGCGGCAAATCTCTGGCCTGACGAACAGAAATCACATCAGGCGAACCGTGTGTACCGTTCGGTACACACGGCGGTTCTTTAGTTTACGTATACTTTCAGACAATAGCTGGTCAAGGACATAAATCTGATAGGGTTTGGGAAAATTTCAAAAAATTTAGTCACTTAAGAAGGAATTACACGAAGTAGATAGAATATATTTATATACAGAACAGGCAAAGGGGCAAAGGAAAGATAGTAGTCTGAATATTTAAATTTTTTTTACATATTAAAAGTCAAAGTTTTACAAGTTTTTGGCTTTTTAAATAGCTATTAAGTGTAATGAGGATATTAATTTATGAAAGGAGGGAGGAAGCTTAAATTTAAAAAAATTCCATAGATTAAAAAAATTTTTTACAAAAGAGATTGAAAATTACTTATATTTTAAAGTTTTAGATAATTTTAAATTTTACAAAAAATTTATTGGGCAATATTAATAGCTCAAAACTGATCAACTATAATTCTAAAAGGGGGTTATGCTGCATAAATCAAAATAGTTTAGTTATAAGTAATGGATTTAATGTTCCAGTATTAAGGTAATACAAAATTTAGAGGAGGCGTTGTATTTAAATGTCAGAAATTAAAAAATTCCCATCTTCAGAGGAATTCAGTAAAAATGCACATATTAAGTCTTTTGAACAGTACCAGGAAATGTATAAGAAGTCTGTCGAGGATCCCGAAGGTTTCTGGGGGGAAGCAGGAGAAGAATTTCTAGATTGGTTTAAGAAGTTTGATAAGGTGATGGATTATGACTTTGTAAAGGCCAACATTAAGTTTTTTGAGGGCGGCAAATTAAACGCTGCTTACAACTGTTTAGACCGTCACCTGGACACCTGGAAGAAGAACAAAGCTGCTATTATCTGGCAGGGTGAGCCTGAAGATGATGTAAGAACTTTCACTTACCAGCAGTTACATCGTGAAGTATCCCGTTTTGCTAATGTATTGAAAAAGAATGGCATTAAAAAAGGTGACAGAGTATGTATATACTTGGGCATGGTTCCCGAATTGACTATTTCCATGCTAGCCTGTGCCAGAATAGGTGCCATCCATAGTATCGTATTCGGAGGATTTAGCTCTGATTCCATTAAGGACAGGGTTCTGGATTCCGAGTGTAAAATGGTGATCACTTCTAATTGCAGCTTAAGGGCAGGAAAAACAGTCCCTCTAAAAGCTAATGCAGATGCTGCAGTTGAGCAGTGTGACTGTGTTGAAAAGGTTATAGTAGTTAACAGAACTGATGATGTAAAGGTAGATATGGTAGCAGGTCGCGACATATGGTGGGAAGATGAAATGAGTGCTGATGATATCAGCGATGAATGTCCTTGTGAAGAAATGGAATCAGAGGATCCCCTTTTCATTCTTTATACCAGCGGTAGCACTGGTAAACCTAAAGGAGTTCTTCATACTACAGCCGGCTATGTTCTGTTTGCTATGCATACCACAAAGTATGTTTTTGACGTCCATGAAGAAGATACCTATTGGTGTACTGCCGATATCGGGTGGATTACCGGTCACTCATACATTGCATATGGCCCTCTGGCCCTTGGCACTACTTCACTGATGTTTGAAGGAGTTCCCAGTTATCCTGCTCCCGACAGGTTCTGGCAGATAGTAGAGAAGTTTAAAGTTAACCAGTTCTATACTGCTCCTACTGCTCTAAGAGCCATGATTAAGGACGGCGACAAGTGGCCTCTGGGAAGAGACCTGAGCAGCCTTAAAGTACTGGGCACCGTAGGTGAGCCTATTAACCCAGGGGTATGGCAGTGGTACTACGAGGTTATTGGTAAAGAGAAATGCCCCATTGTAGATACCTATTGGCAAACTGAAACCGGTGGTCACCTAATTACACCACTGCCCGGCGCTATTTCTCAGAAGCCTGGCTCTGCAACGCTACCTTATTTTGGTGTTGAGCCTGCAATATTTGACCAGGAGGGTAATGAGTTAGAAGGTAATGATGTAAGGGGTTACCTGGTAATCAAGAAGCCCTGGCCTGGCCAAATGAGAACTGTTTATGGTGACCATGAGAGATTCAGACAGACCTACTTTGATATGTTCCCGGGTGTCTATCTTACTGGTGACAACGCAATGAGGGACGCAGATGGTTACTACTGGATTCTGGGCCGTATCGATGACGTGATCAACGTGTCCGGCCACAGAATGGGGACTGCCGAAGTTGAAAGTGCCCTGGTAAGCCATTCGGCTGTTGCTGAGGCAGCAGTTGTTGGATACCCCCATGAGGTTAAAGGTGAAGGTATTTATGCCTACTGCATCCTGAAGGGTGGAAATGAGCCCAGCGATGAGTTAAAGCAGGAGCTAAGGAAGCACGTTCGAGGAGTAATTGGACCTATCGCCACACCTGACTTTATCATCCTTACCCCCGGGCTGCCTAAAACAAGAAGCGGTAAGATTATGCGCCGTATCTTGAGGAAAGTTGCCAGTGGCGAGTTTGAACAAATTGGTGACACCAGTACCCTGGCTGATCCCGGAGTAGTTGAAGGAATCGTTAAGCTGGCCAAGGAAATGAAAGGCTAATAAGTCATATTATTAGTAAAGATAAATAAAGAAATTTAGAAAGATGGCCCGGCTGATAAGTTGGGCCATCTTTTGTAGGTACGCCCGGCATCTGTGGCTTAGTCGCTGATAAGGGAATGTTATTGAAATAAATTATCAGAATATTCTAAAATTAATTTGCATAAAGCTTTAAAAATTTCATTATCTAAGAAGGAATTAGTCTTTATACATAGAATATTTATTTATATTTACAGGTACAATTAGCTGAGTATTTTGACAAAATAAGTCTTTTTTGTCATAATGGCAGTTATTTTCACAGAAAAGTTCTTAGTTAACAAAGTAATTATTCAATGTCTTATTTTTTGTTGTACAAAAATAACCCCGAGTTATCTTTTTCAACAGAAAGGAGGGATGTAGGGAGGTCAATAAGGCTCACTTTTATATTATTTTATAACAGCATGCAGGTAAAGTAGTGAAAGTTGTTTGTCAGATATAACTAACCAGATATAAAAAAAAGATAAAAAAATTTATGGAGGGAAAAATAAATGTCAGACGTTAAAATGTTTCCACCTTCAGGGGAATTCAAAAAGCAAGCCTATATAAGTTCAAGAGAAGAGTATGATGAAATGTATAAGAAGTCTATTGAAGATCCAGAAGCCTTCTGGGGAGAAATGGCGGAAGAACTGGATTGGTTTAAAAAATGGGATAAAGTAATACATTCTGATTTTGAAAAGCCCGATATCAGGTTTTTCCAAGGCGGTAAGTTAAACGTTTCTTATAATTGCATAGACCGGCACCTAAAAACTACCAATAAGAATAAAGCAGCTATCATCTGGCAGGGTGAGCCCGAAGATGATGTTGATGTATACACCTATCAAAGGCTTCATCGAGAAGTTTGCAAATTTGCTAACGTGCTGAAAAAGTACGGTGTTAAAAAAGGCGATAGGGTTGCTATCTACTTAGGTATGACTCCCCAACTGCCTATTGCCATGCTGGCTTGTGCCAGACTTGGTGCTATCCATAGCATTATATTCGGAGGATTTAGTGCTGATTCTATTAAGGACAGGGTTTTAGATGCAGAGTGCAAGGTTTTAATTACAGCTAACTGCAGCTTAAGAGCCGGTAAGACAGTTCCCTTAAAAGCTAATGCAGATGCAGCACTTGCTGAGGTAGACTGTATTGAAAAGATGATTGTATATAACAGGGCAGAATTTGATGTAGAAATGAAAGAAGGCCGGGATGTATGGTGGCACGAAGAAATGGAAACTGCTGAACCTGAATGTCCTGCAGAAGAAATGGATTCAGAAGATCCTCTATTCATTCTTTACACTAGTGGTAGTACTGGAAAACCCAAGGGTGTTGTTCACACCAGTGCAGGTTACCTTCTGTATGCCATGCAGACCTTAAAGTATGTTTTTGATGTTAAAGAAGAAGATACTTACTGGTGCACAGCTGACATTGGCTGGATCACTGGTCATACTTATATTGCTTACGGACCTCTGGCCTTTGGTGCTACTTCCCTCATGTTTGAAGGTGTTCCCAGTTATCCTGCGCCTGATAGGTTCTGGCAGATTGTTGAGAAGTTTAAAGTTAACCAGTTTTACACTGCTCCTACAGCTTTAAGAGCCATGATTAAGGATGGCGATAAGTGGCCTTTAGGCAGAGACTTAAGTTCCTTGAAGGTATTAGGTACTGTAGGTGAACCTATTAACCCTGAAGTATGGCAGTGGTACTACAAGGTTATTGGTAAAGAAAATTGTCCCATTGTAGATACCTATTGGCAGACAGAAACAGGTGGACATATAATTGTTGGTTTGCCTGGTGCTGTAGACCAAAAACCTGGTTCTGCATCTATTCCTTTTTTCGGTGTTGAACCAGCAATTATCAATCAAGAAAGAGAAGAATTAGGTGATGAAGAACCTGGCTATCTAGCAATAAAGAGGGCATGGCCAGGAATAGCGAGAACAGTGTATGGAGATCATGAGCGCTTCCGACAGACATACTTTGATATGTTCCCAGGACTGTATCTAACTGGAGACCAGGCCAGAAGAGACAAAGATGGCTACTACTGGATCATGGGACGTATTGATGACGTTATTAACGTATCCGGTCACCGCATGGGAACTGCTGAAGTTGAAAGTGCTTTGGTAAGCCACCCGGCTGTTGCTGAGGCAGCTGTTGTTGGGTTCCCCCATGATATTAAAGGGGAAGGTATTTTTGCTTACTGCATTCTGAAGCAAGGGTTTGATCCCAGCGATGAGTTAAAGCAAGAATTAAGGAAGCACACCCGGACAGTTATTGGTCCTATTGCCTCTCCTGACCAGGTTATCTTGACCGACGGTCTTCCCAAGACAAGAAGTGGTAAGATTATGCGCCGTATCTTAAGAAAGATTGCAGTAAGCCAGTTTGATGAAGTTGGCGATACTTCTACCCTGGCTGAACCTGCAGTTGTAGATGAGCTTATTAATCTCCGCAAAGACTTAGGCTAAGATAGATTTAAATAAAGAAATCCCGGCTTTTTATGCCGGGATTTCTTTATTTAAATGGAGTTTATAAAGGAAAATTCAAAAAAATAAAGAATTATGTAAAAAGATCATTTTTTAGAGAAGGAAGGGGTGCAGGAAATAATGATGGATAAATTTACGGTGCCTGTTGAAAGATTAAAAAAAATTTGTGATGAATATATATTTGATTTTAAAACCACGGAAGAAGTAACTCCTTTGGAAGGGATAATCGGCCAGGAAAGAGCTGTAAAGTCCATGGAGTTTGGCTTAAAGATGAAAAGCCACGGTTATAATGTTTTTATGACCGGTGTATCAGGTACAGGCAAATTTAATTATGCCCAGAGCTATATCAAGGCAGTGGCAAAAAATGAGCCCACACCTGAGGACTGTTGTTATGTATATAATTTTGAAAATGCCAGTCAACCCAAGGCTTTAAGTTTTCCCCCGGGGCAAGGCAAAATATTCTGTGAAGATATGGAAGAATTAATCGAGGATTTAAAGATAGAAATACCTAAGGCTTTTGAAGGGGAAGGATATGAAAAAGAAAAAGCAGAAATATTACAGGAATTCCAGCAACAGCGAAGCGAACTCATGGAGGAGTTGGGAAAAGCTGCTCAAGAAAAGGATTTTGTTTTAAAAAGAACGCCTACTGGTTTTATGACAATACCTGTTGTAGATGGGAAAGAAATTGATCAGGATGAGTTTGACCAATTGGATCCAGAGGTTAAAGAAGATCTGGAGAAAAAAATGAACGAGGTTCAGATTAAATCCATGGAGGTTACCCGAAAAATTTCTAATACTGAAAAAGAAATAAAGCAAAAGTTAAAACAGCTGGAACAAAAAGTGGGTCTTTTCGCGGCAGGTCATTTAATTGAAGAACTTAAGGAAAAGTACCAGGAATATTCTAAGGTGGTAGATTATCTTGAGGCCGTTAAGAAGGATGTTCTGGAAAACCTGGATGACTTTAGAGCCCAGGAAGACGAGAATAGTTCTTTACCGTGGATGAAGAAGCCTAAGGCTGCTGAAGAGAAGTATAGTGTGAACTTGCTTGTTGACCACAGTGATAATCTTGGAGCTCCTGTTATTATAGAAACCAATCCAACTTACTATAATCTGGTGGGTAGGGTTGAATATGAAAGTCAATTTGGTATGGTTAGCACTGACTTTACCATGATTAAGCCGGGAGCTATTCACCTGGCCAATGGTGGATATTTAATTATACAGGCCATGGACCTTTTAACCAACTTTAGTTCTTGGGACGTTCTTAAAAGAGTTTTAAAAAATAAAGAACTGCAGATAGAAAATCTCCAAGAGCAGATTGGGCTGGCTGCCATTTCTAGTTTAAGGCCCGAACCTACTCCAATTAACCTTAAAGTAATAGTTATAGGTAATCCATATATATATAAAATTTTGTATCATTATGATGAAGATTTTCGCAAGCTTTTTAAAATAAAAGCAGACTTTGATTCGGAAATGGAACGAAGTAATGCTAATATCAAGCATATGGCAGGTTTTATAAGCAATTACTGCCGTAAAGAAGGTCTGCGTCATTTTAATTTTTCTGCTGTAGGTAAAGTTACTGAATATAGTTCCCGATTGGCGGATCATCAGAAAAAACTGTCTACCAAATTTAATGATATAATTGAAGTGCTCTATGAGGCAGATGGATGGGCATCTCTGGATAGTTGTGAAACGGTTGAAGCAAAACATGTTAAAAAAGCTATTGAAGAAAAAGTTTTCCGCTCTAACAAGTTGGAAAATAAAATTCAGGAACTTTTTCAAGAAGGCACCTTTCTTATTGATGTAGAAGGTGAAAAAACAGGTCAGGTAAACGGTCTTTCGGTTCTTGACCTGGGGGATTATACATTTGGCAGGCCCAGCAGGATTACCGCATTGACTCACCTGGGCAAAAGAGGAATTGTAAATATTGAGCGGGAAGCTAAAATGAGCGGTAAAATTTACAATAAAGGGGTTTTAATATTAAGCGGTTATCTGGCAGCCAGATATGCCCAGGAAATACCTTTAACCCTTTCTGCTACAATAACTTTTGAGCAGCTCTATGAAGGTGTAGAGGGAGACAGTGCCTCCAGTACCGAGCTTTATGCCATACTGTCCAGTTTATCCGGGCTTCCCTTGAGACAGGATATTGCTGTAACTGGTTCTGTGAATCAAATGGGTGAAATCCAGCCGGTAGGTGGGATAAATGAAAAAATTGAAGGTTTTTATGCAGTCTGCAAGCTTAAAGGTTTATCTGGAAAGCAGGGAGTAATGATACCCCAACAGAACATTAGCAATTTAATGCTTTCCGATGAAGTTATTGAAGCTGTAAAAGAAGGTAAGTTCTTTATTTACAGCGTGCATAATATAGATGAAGGTATTGAAATTTTAACCGGGGTTTCTGCCGGTGAATTAAATGAAGACGGCACATATACTAAAGGTACTGTTAACTATCTGGTAGATAAAAAGTTGAAGCAGTATAATAGGGCTATTGTAAAGCAGGGAAAACAACAACAGGGAAATGATTCAAAAGACAATTAGAGGAAGGATAACAAATGCGCAATCATATAATTAAAGCAGAAGAAGTATTCTTAAAGGATGAGCTTCCTTTTTTAGTCGATGTTCGTTCTCCTGGAGAGTTTACAAAAGCATCCATCCCAGGGGCAGTAAACATTCCACTTTTTAGCGATGAGGAGAGGGCAGAGGTTGGAATAACTTATAAAAAAGAAGGTGTTCTGGAATCCAAGTTGAAAGGAATAAAATTTTTTTCACCTAAAATTTATCCCACGGCAAAAGAGATAATAGAAAAAGCAGGTGATAAGCCGGTAGTATTTTACTGTTGGCGGGGTGGAATGAGAAGCAAGATTATGGTTAAATTATTCGATTTTCTGGGGCTGAATATTTACCAGTTACAGGGGGGATATAAGGCTTACCGAAGGTTTATTTTTGACCGTTTAGAAAACTATATATTAAAACAAAGGCTAATTGTCTTAAACGGGTTAACCGGCACAGGAAAAACAGAAATTATCAAGAGGTTATCATACAGGTGGCCTGTTATTAACCTGGAGGAAATGGCCGGGCACCGGGGGTCTGTCTTTGGAAACCTGGGACTGGTTAGACCCAGAAGTCAAAAAGAC
>Ga0207421_10001333_pt1 | contig 31958 bp, 34 predicted proteins | sample SodLakKL_010_SED_4_FD_187542 | JGI IMG/M metagenome (GOLD analysis project Ga0207421, IMG submission 187542) | Alkaline sediment microbial communities from Lake Tanatar, Kulunda Steppe, Russia - 8KL_010_SED (SPAdes) (version 2) | ecosystem: Environmental > Aquatic > Non-marine Saline and...
TCCTCGACCTCGATGACGAACCCCGTCGTGATGTTCGGCGAAGTCGGCAGAAAGATCGTGATGCGGCCGTCGGCGCTCGTCTGTCCCGTCTTAAACGCCGTCATCCGCAACCCGTCCCAGACCTCGAGTTTGACCGGCGTCTTGAGGGTATCCTGGCCGCCGAGGGCGGTCTCGGTCGCGGTCTTGGAGGCGTTGTAGACCAACCGCACGCCGGGAACGCGGTTGGCGGCGTTGTCCAGTGCCGTCTCTGCGAGGTCGCCCGCCGTCGTCCGCATCAGATAGCCGATGGCGAGCGTGAGCGCCGCCAGGAGCGCGACGAGGGTGAGCACGCGAAGCAGACTGGCCAGATGCTCTCGCCCGCTCTCGCCCAGCCACGGCAGGGTCGACTCGAGGAGTTCGGCGTCGATGAAGAGTCCGGGGGTGACCGAGGAGAGGTAGCCATAGAGCACGTACAGGATGAACAGCGTGGCGAGGATCGGTCCGAGCACGATCAGCCCGCTGGCAAAATCGCGCTTCCAGGTGCTCATTGATTGATTACTATCGCGTTCCCCTATCAACGCTTTCGTTCTCGGCGACACTCGAGAGGGCAGGTTGCAACTCGGAGCCTACTTGACGGATCGACCGCTCGCGGCTCACTCCAGTCCGAACACCCCAGAATCACTCCAGTAGGTTCAAACCCTTCCAGGCCCCTCACTCCCACATGGTACGGGCCGTCGTCTTCGACCTCGATTACACGCTCGCGGTCCCCAACCGCGACCGGGCGACGATCCTCCAGGACGCGACTGCGGCCGCGGGTGCCCCGTCGCTCTCCCGGGAGGACTACCTCGAGGCCCATCGCCGGAACCTGACACAGGAGAGCCGCGAACCCATTTTCCGGGATCTCCTCGAGGACCGGGACGCAGGGGGTGACGTCGACCCCGGGGCCGTGGCCACGGCCTACCGCGAGACGATCGCCAGCGCGCTCGAGCCCCTCCCCGGCGTGGAGGCGATGCTCGCGGACCTCCGGGCGGGCTATCGCGTCGGCTTGCTCACCAACGGCCCGGTCAGGGCCCAGCGCGACAAGTTGCGTACGCTGGGGTGGGTGGATCGCTTCGATGCAGCGCTCGTGACGGGTGAACTCGAGGCTGGCAAACCCGACCCGCGGGCCTTCGAGGCGATTCTCGAGGCCCTCGCGGTCACTCCTGGGGAGGCGGTGTACGTCGGTGACGAGATCGAGGCCGACGTCGCGGGGGCTACGGGGGCGGGAATGGCCGTGATTCAGGTGCTCGTCGACGGACGAGACCCGGACCCGCGAGCGACAGCACACGTCGATCAGGCGGCCATTGCCACCGACCTTCCTGCGCTTCTCGAGTCGCTGTAGCGGTTCCCCACGCCCTCGACGGTCCACATCTTCGGTAACTCTCGGCGTGATTGCGCTCCGGTGTGGGGCACCTGCTATCGATTGCCACCGGTGGCGATAAACACATATTTTAATTATGTGGTTCACGCAATTCTTGAACGATGGTGCACCAGGCAATGCGATCGTACGGTCACGAACAGATAACCCACGTCGAAGACGAGGAGACGGGCCTCGAGGCGATCATCGCGATCCACGACACGACGCTCGGCCCGTCGCTGGGTGGGACCCGCCTCCTCCCCTACGAGAGCCACGACGACGCATTGCGTGACGTCTGTCGCCTCTCCCGGGCGATGACCTACAAGGCCGCCGCGAGCGACCTCGACCTCGGCGGTGGGAAGGCGGTCATCCGTGCGGGCCCCGACCTGAAGACCCCGGAGATGATGGCGGCCTACGGCCGATTCGTCGACCGCCTCGGCGGCCACTACATCACGAGCGTCGACGTGAACACCGGCGTCGAGGACATGGATCGCATCGCCGCGGAGACGCCCCACGTCGTCGGCACGAGCGCCGGTCTCGGTGATCCGTCGCCGATCACCGCCCGCGGCGTTTTCGCGGGGATGCGGGCGTGCGTGGAGGCAACCTACGGCAGCCCGGACCTCACGGGCCTGTCGGTCGTCGTTCAGGGCGTCGGCAAGGTCGGCACCGGACTCGTGGAACTCCTCGTCGATCACGGCGCGTCGGTGACGGTCAGCGACGTCGACGAGGACGCCGCCGCGACCCTCGCTCGCAAACACGGCCTCGAGACCGTCGCGCCCGCGGACGTCTACGGCGAACCCTGTGACGTCTTCGCCCCCTGTGCGATCGGTGGCGTCATCAACGACGAGACGGTACCCCAACTCGAGTGTGACATCGTGGCGGGTGGGGCGAACAATATCCTCGAGGAGCGCCGCCACGCTGGCGCCCTCCGGGAGCGTGACATCCTGTATGCGCCCGACTACGTCATCAATGCCGGGGGCCTGATCACGGTCGCTGCCGAGCACACGGGCAAACGCCGCGAGGAGGCACGACGGGAGGCGGTGGCGATCGGTGATCGCATCCGGATGCTAATCGACCGAGCCGAAGAAGCTGACACCACGGTTCTCGAGGCGGCCGACGCCTACGCCCGAGAGCGGATCGAGGTGGCCGAGGACGGACCGATCCCGGCGGCCGACTGACGACCGCTTCTCGCCGTCGACTGGCGAACACCCTCGCCAGTGGTGTTTCGGTTGGATCGATACCGACTCGAGTGATTATGCATCCTCACGGCCTGGCTCGCGAACGGCTCGTGTCGCTGCCTGTACCACCCCAACCCCCCGCTTGACTGCGGCTCCGCTCTCGAGGAACACGAGCGTCTTCGGCGGCGTCGTCGCTTTCGGCCGGACCATGAGGGTGCGGTTTGCGGCGGCCTCGACGGCCGCATCTCGGCCCCGTTCGAACTCGAGGTGGATGCGGTCGGGGTGGACGAAGACGGTAGCGAGCGGCTGACCGTTCACCATTTCGTCAGTCCCCTCGAGGACCACGTCGTATGCCTGCGCGCCGTCCACCGTCGGCTCGACGTCGCGGTCGACGTTGGCGACCGACAGGTGTGCGAGTTCGTCGTCGTCTCGGCCATCGATTTCGGAGGCCAGCAGCTGGGCGATGCGTCGGCCGTCGGTGAGGCGATCCTCGACCATTGGGCGATCTTGAGCGGGTGGAGGCTAACCGTCTTCGATCAGCGCCGCGCGGGCGACCGGCGCGAGCTCGGCGACGTCGACGCCCTCGCCGCGGGCGTAGACCACCGCCGCGGCCTCGATGGTGATGGCGTACTCCTGTTGGAGGGCGTTGATCGCGCCGACGGCCTCGTGTTTCTCGAGCCCCGCGGCGACGAGGGCATCGAGGACGCGCTCGAACGCCGAGCGCTCGGTGAGCAGGTCTTCGGGGGGCTCGTAGGCCTCGGGAATAGTCACGCTCGAAGGGGCGAAGGCGGGCAACAGGTCGGCGCCATCGCGCTCGAGGATGCCCTCGCGTGTGGCGAGGTCGATGAGGCGCTGGGCCTGGTCGGGGGAGAACCAGTCGCGGTCGAGCGAGAGGGCGACGACGAACTCGTTTTCGCGTAGCCGGTCGGTTCCCTGCTGGACGAAGGGTGTGGCGACGGCGACGCGGAGACTCATCGCCAGTTGGTCCCGTGGGCGAGTGGTTAATGTTGACGGTTCGTCGCCTCGAGGGAACCACCGCTCGATTCCCTGACTTCGGAACGTGAAGTGAATTACTTCAATCCCTGTAGTCAATGCCGTCGAACGATTTCTCTCGAGAACTCGGTCCCAAACTGTCTCATATCCCGGGGCACTCGTTGAACCGTCGACGGTCGAGGTGTCCCCGGGCTAGTCCGAGGCCCGACCACCGCCGTTGCGGTTCGCTCGCGAGGGCGGTGGGGTGCCCGCCGCGCTGACCGTCGTCTCCGGTGGGTCGGGGAGGACACAGCGGTCGAGTTCGCGGTTGACGTGGGCGTACTGCTCCGGGGTGTTCGCGAGCGAGTGTGCCGGATTCTGTCGGCTGTCGATACGGGCGGCCCGAACCTCCTCGAACCGATTGAGTCGGGCGGTGATCCCCCGCCAGTGAAATCGGGTTTCGTGTGGCACCGTGTACGGGCGCGGGGGCTTGCCCTCCGGGTGGCTCCGGGCGAGGATCGCGCGGTTGACGTTGCTCGCCAGGTCGTCGTGGTCGACCAGAATCCCGACCCGGGCGTTGGGCGGGACGCGAGTGGCGAGGATGTCGAGCCCGAGGTGGAGCGCCCGGTACTCGGCAACGTTGTTGTTCGGTGGGCTGTCGGTGGTCGAGACCCGGCCGACGCGAGCGCCGTCGCGTGTTTCGATGACGGCACCAAGTCCGCCCCCTGCCTCGCGGAACGAGCCGTCGGTCGCCACGTAGAAATCACGGTGGTGTGTCGACGGCGGATGCGCGATGTGGGGTGTCGGAGAATCGTCGAACAGGTCTCGCAGTGCGGGCCGGCCGTGAGCGGCCATGATAGGAGACAGTCATCCAGCGAACTTAAACTTGTGGCCCAACGCAGTCGCTGCAATCCACACAGGGTCAGCCCTCGAGTTCCTCGTCCCCGAGTCAGACGGAGCGTCGGCAACCGACCCTATTATTGTCGGCGACTCCCTCTGGCGGCACATGAGCGAAACCGACACGGAACCCGAGCCCGACGGTGGCTCGGCGGGGGTCGCGGGCCGGACCGAAGTCTGGATCGAGAAGTACCGCCCGGACACCCTCGACGAAATCAAGGGCCACGAGAACATCGTCCCCCGTCTCCTGAGTTACGTCGAACAGAACGATCTTCCCAACCTCATGTTTTCCGGGCCGGCCGGCACCGGGAAGACCACCGCCGCCCAGGCCATCGCTCGCGAACTCTACGGCGAGGACTGGCGGGAGAACTTCCTCGAGTTGAACGCCTCCGACGAGCGGGGTATCGACGTCGTTCGCGACCGTATCAAGAACTTCGCGCGCTCGAGCTTCGGCGGTTACAACTACCGGATCATCTTCCTCGACGAGGCCGACGCCCTGACCAGCGACGCCCAGTCGGCCCTGCGCCGGACGATGGAACAGTTCTCTCACAACACCCGGTTTATCCTCTCGTGTAACTACTCGAGCCAGATCATCGACCCGATTCAGTCCCGGTGTGCGGTCTTCCGGTTCACCGAACTCTCAGCGGACGCGATCGAGGCTCAGGTGCGCGAGATCGCCATCGAGGAGGACATCGACGTCACGAGCGACGGGGTCGACGCGCTGGTCTACGCTGCGGCGGGGGACATGCGAAAGGCGATCAACGGTCTGCAGGCGGCGGCCGTCATGGGCGAAACCGTCGACGAGGAGGGGGTCTTCGCGATCACCGCGACGGCCCGCCCCGAGGAAGTCGAGGAGATGGTCGAGAAAGCTATCGCCGGGGACTTCACGGCGGCCCGAGCGACACTCGACTCGCTGCTGACCGACCGCGGACTGGCCGGCGGCGACGTGATCGACCAACTCCACCGGTCGGCCTGGGAGTTCGACCTCGAGGACCGGGCAACGGTTCGGCTGCTGGAGCGCCTCGGTGAAGTCGACTACCGGATCACCGAGGGGGCAAACGAGCGCCTCCAGCTCGAGGCGATGCTTGCGGCGCTGGCACTCGAGGATCGCGGAACCACGGGATAAAGTCGTTTCCGCGACCCTCGAGCATCGCTGCGATTGGCTGTGTCTCTGTGGCGGTTTGATCCGCCTGGACGGACAGCGCGCTCAGTGTCTCTCTCCTCGCTCAGAATCGGGGTATCCTGCCCTCGAGCGTGAGAACCGGTCAGCGCAGATACGGAGCCAGTATCGACCCAACACGGCCGCCGGAACGAGCCAGAGCGATGCAAGCGGGCGATAGGTCTCGACGAGGAAGGGTGGGGAGTCGGCGAGGAATTGCCAGACGACACCACCACTGACCAGACAGGCAACGGTGAGTCCAAACAGCACGTCGCCAGCCCCAACTCGGTGTCGCCACGGGCGAACGGACCCGGCCCGGCGAGCCTCGAGGGCGTACCAGCCGAGTGTGGCCCCGCCCGTTGCGGTCGTGATCGCGATCGCGCCATCGAGACCGAGTGCGTGTCGACCAGTGAGCAGTTCGCCGGCGGCGACCGGCACGAGTGGGATGGCCGCAGCGAGGCCCGGCCCCCCGTTCCAGAGCGCGTAGCCGTAGGGCCCGAGCAACACGGTCGCCGTCGCCAGCGCGATCACGAACGCGGTGAGGCTGTCGAACAGGCCGGTGGTGGTCTCTAGAGGTACCCCGCCGACGGGCACGCGCGTGGCGAAGTGCGTGAACGCGACGAGCAGGATAATTGCGCCAAGCAAGCTGACAGCGAACAGGGTGCGACGGGGATGGACGCCAAGGAGTGGTGACTCCCAGTGAGGGCGTCGCTCCACCGCTGTCGGAGGGTCTGGCGAATCTGACTTGCGATTGGAGGCTCCGGTCTCGAGGAGGCTCGAAGCGCCTCCGCCCTCACCGTCGCCGTCGCTCACGGCGTCCCCTCCGTGATGAGCGTGGCCTTTCCGTCGTGGTCCGGCGGTTCCGCGTTCTGGAGGTCGAGCGCTCCCGGGGTCACGTTCCAACCGGCGGCCTCGTACAGGCGACCGACGTATTCGCGGGTCTCGGCGTAGGTCTCGATGCCGTGTTTCGGTTGGGCACCGGTGTCCCGATGGGCTTGCATCGAGACGACGTCGTCGAACTGCCAGCACCTGACGTGGCGTCGCCCGGTCGTCCCGTAGTAGGTCTCGGCGGCAGTCGCCTGCTGGACGACGAACTCACCCGTGTCGTACTCGAGGGCGTACCGGGTGTACTCCTGGGGTGAGCGAACCCAGCCGGCGTCTTCGAGGACGGCCATGACCCGCTCGAGTCCGCCCGGTTCCTCGTGGACCTCGACGATGACGTTCATCGGCGCCGTGGGGTCGAATCCCCCGTCGTGGCGGCGGTACTGGTAGGTCGCGACGGGGCTCTCTCGTTCGTCGATCAACCGTGTCCCGTCGAAGCCGGGCGTCTCGAGGCCCTCGTCTGCGGACTCGACGGTGGTGGCGACGTGGGCCGAGGGTGGACTCGGTGCCAGCGAGACGCCGATGACTGTCGCCGCGACGGCCAACCCCCCGCGCCTGAGGGCGCTTCGGCGATCTCGCCTCACGGCCATCGCCCACCCCGAAGCGGCCATTCCCTGTCCACGAACATACTAATTATGTAACAGGATGGTGTTTAATATCTTTACTATCCAATCGGTAGCAGCCGACGACGTCGCCTGGTTCGGCGGTGGTGTACCGTGTCACCAGTTGCGGAACTGTTTTACCGCCTGCACGGCCAACACCACGTACGAATGAGTGAACTGGCGGCAGAGTACCAACTCGAGTATTTCGAGACGGAGGGGTTCGTGCGCAAGGAGTGTCCCTCCTGTGGGGGGCACTTCTGGACGCGCGATCACGAGCGGACGACCTGCGGGGAACCGCCGTGTGAACAGTACGATTTTATCGACGATCCGGGGTTCGACCGCGAGTACACGCTCTCGGAGATGCGCGAGGCATTTCTGTCGTTCTTCGAGGACCATGGCCACGAGCGGATCGATCCGTATCCGGTCGCAGCCAACCGCTGGCGTGACGACGTCTTACTCACCCAGGCGTCCATCTACGACTTTCAGCCGCTAGTGACCTCGGGACAGACGCCACCGCCGGCGAATCCGCTGACGGTGAGCCAACCCTGCATTCGGATGCAGGACATCGACAACGTGGGCAAGACGGGTCGACACACGATGGCCTTCGAGATGATGGCCCACCACGCGTTCAACGTCCGGGCGGACGCCGACGAGGAATACGCCTACGAGGGTGAGGTCTACTGGAAGGATCGTACCGTCGAACTCTGTGATCAGTTGCTCGACTCACTGGGTGCCGACATCGAGGACGTCACCTACATCGAGGACCCATGGGTCGGCGGCGGCAACGCCGGGCCGGCCATCGAGGTCATCTATCGCGGGCTCGAGCTGGCCACCCTCGTCTTCATGTGTATGGAACAAGATCCCGAGGGCGAGTACGAACTCAAGGACGGGAACACCTACTCGTTCATGGACACGTACATCGTCGACACCGGGTACGGCCTCGAGCGCTGGACCTGGATGAGTCAGGGGACCCCGACGGTGTACGAGGCGGTCTACCCCGACATGATCGCCTTCCTCAGGGAGAACGCGGGCATCGAACACACCGACGAGGCGACCGAACTGGTCGCCCGAGCGGCCCGTCTCTCGGGCCAACTCGACATCGACGACGTCGACGACGTCGAGGCCGCTCGCGAGGAGATCGCCGACGAACTCGGTGTCGACGTCGCGGAACTCCGCGAACTGGTCGAACCCCTCGAGCAGATTTATGCCATCGCCGACCACTGCCGGACGCTCGCGTACATGTTCGGTGACGGGATCGTGCCGTCGAATGTCGGCACGGGCTATCTCGCCCGGATGGTCCTCCGCCGGACCAAGCGCCTCTGTGATACCGTGGGCGTTGACGCGCCACTCGACGAACTCGTCGACATGCAGGCCGAGCGGCTCGCGTACGAGAACCGCGACACCATCCGCGACATCGTCCGCACGGAGGTCGAAAAGTACCGGGAGACGCTCGAACGTGGCGGTCGGCGTGTCCAACAACTCGCCGAGGAGTACGCCCAACGAGAGGAGCCAATCCCGCTCGAGCAACTGATCGAACTCTACGACAGTCACGGCATTCAGCCGGATATGGTCGCGGAGATAGCGAGCGAGGCGGGGGCAACTGTCGACGTGCCCGACGACTTCTACAGCCTCGTGGCCGACCGCCACGACACGGCCGTCGGCCAGGACGAGGCGGGAGCAACCGGCGACGACCGCTTCGCGGACCTCCCCGAGACCGAGCAACTCTATTACGACGATCAGGGTCGGACGCAGTTCGAGGCCGTCGTGCTGGACGTCGCCGAGCGCGAGGATGGGTACGACGTCGTCCTCGATCAGACGATGTTCTACCCCGAGGGTGGGGGCCAGCCCGCGGACACCGGGTCGCTCTCGACCGACGACGCCACGGTCGAGGTGACTGACGTCCAGATCGAGGGCGGCGTCATCCGTCATCGAACCGACGGGGATCCCGGCAAGGGCGAGTTCGTCATGGGCCAACTCGACGCGAATCGCCGTCGACAGTTGATGCGCCATCACACGGCGACACACATCGTCATGCACGCTGCCCGGCAGGTCCTGGGCGAGCACGTGCGCCAGGCCGGTGCCCAGAAGGGCGTTACTGCTTCGCGAATCGACCTTAGACATTACGAGCGGATCGATCGCGAGGCCGTCAAACGGATCGAACACGTGGCGAACGAACTGGTTCGTGAGAACGTTAGCGTCACCCAGGAGTGGCCCCACCGCCACGAGGCTGAGGCCGAACACGGCTTCGACCTGTATCAGGGCGGCATCCCGCCGGGGACGAACATTCGCCTCATTCACGTCGCCGAGGATGTGCAGGCCTGCGGTGGCACGCACGTCGCCCGGACGGGTGACATCGGCGCGATCAAGATTCGCAACGCCGAGCGCGTCCAGGACGGGGTCGAACGCCTCACCTTCGCCGCCGGCGACGCAGCCATCGACGTCACCCAGGCGACCGAGGACGCCCTCTACGGTGCCGCCGAGGCCCTCGACGTCTCTCCCGACGAGGTCCCGTCTACGGCCGAGCGCTTCTTCGAGGAGTGGAAGGCCCGGGGGAAAGAGATCGACGATCTGAAAGAGCAACTCGCGGCGGCCCGCGCTAGCGGGGCGAGCGGCGGTGAGGAGGTAGCGGTCGGTGACACCACGGCGGTCGTCGAGCGAATCGATGCCGATATGGACGAATTACGAGCCACCGCGAACGCCCTCGTCGACGACGACAAAATCGCCGTCCTTGGATCCGGACAGGAGAGTGCACAGTTCGTCGTCGCCGTCCCAGAAGGTTCCGCGGTCAACGCCGGGGAGGTCGTCGGCGAATTGGCCGGCCGTGTCGGCGGTGGCGGCGGCGGTCCCCCGGACTTCGCACAGGGTGGCGGTCCTGACGTCGACGCCCTCGAGGATGCTCTGGAGGACGCTCCAGACGTGCTTCGGCAGTTACTCGACGCTTGATCCCTGTTGTTGTCTCTGACCACTGTCCCTGACCCTGGGCCTCACCACGTCACCGTGGATCCTCGAGCGACACGGAACCTGCGCTCGTGGGCGTCGAGACCGTCGCTGGGCGTTTTCACTATCGTGGTGCTCGATTCTCCTACAAAAACTCTCGAACGTCCGAGTACCACATGTCGTGGTAATCGACGTGGCCCACTCGTCTGGCGATCAGCACCGCGAGGACGTGCCAGCAGAGGGCCGTCGGATCGTCAGGGTCGAGATTGTACTCGGTGTCCTTGCAGGTACAGCCCCCATTCTCGACGACGTACTCGTCCTCGTAGCCGACGACGACGGTGAAATCGCGGTAGACCTTCACCCGCCCCTCCGCGACGGCCTCGATGGCCCGGACCCCACGGTCGCCGTGCAACCGCGAGATGCGGTCGACGATATCCGGCGTCAGTTCGCCGGCCTCCTCGAGGTCGGCCTGCCATCGCTCGACGGGCGTCTGGCCACTCACGGCTGACACTCTTGCTCGCGAGATAAAATCAATTGGGGTGTCGGTGTGCGACCGAACGGAACTCGATATTCGAGGGCGGTAACGCCCGGGCACAAGGGCTCACCTCCCCAACGGAACGCGATCGTGGATCGCGTCAACGCTCAGTTCAAACCGGAACTCCTCAGGGGTGACCTACTCCTCGAGTTCGCTGTCCCCGGTTGCACCCTCGAGGACGAACTCGAGTTCCTCGTCGTCTTCGCCCATCTCGATGGTCTCCTCTTGTTCGTCGAACTCGTCTTCGAGACTCGTGACGGTCACCGTGTACTCGCCCTGGTAAAGCAATCCGCCGAAGGTTGCCACACCCTCGGCGATCTCCGCGTCGGCGGACTCGCTGAAGTTCTCCTCTTCATGAGTAGCCGTGACCTCGACGCCCTGTGAGACGGTGTCGCCATCCTCGTTCTCGAGCATGACGGTGAGATCGCCGACATCGTCGACTTCGAGGTCGATTTCATCGTCGTCCTCATCGTCGTCGTCTTCATCGTCGTCCTCATCGTCGTCGTCGCCCATACACCCTGCGAGACCGACGGCCGAGGCCGCTACAATCGATGCACCGAATTTCCGCCGCGAGACGATTCGCTTTTGCATACTACCGAATGGATAGCCCTCCAATATAAAACCTTCAATTACATAGCTGCATGTCGGATGGCAACAATGATCAAGACCGTTGCTCTTATATAACCCTACTGGCCGACCACGATGGCTGGGGGAACACATCGGGGGCGTTGCCCCCCGAGCAGCCCCTCCGCGAGCGCTCGAGGCGGGTCAATTGGCTGGCGCGCGTGGAGAGACGAGACCACACGGTTTTTCGCCGCGCCCAACCCACGGTGACTCATGCGCGTATCGGAAGGTGGCGTCGAGTTCGAGGTGCCCGCCGAACAGTCCGAAGGGGTCGAGGAATCGGTCTTTTACAATCCCCGTCAGGAACTCAATCGGGATCTGACCGTCGCCGCCCTCCGGGTCCTTCGGGAGCGACAGCCACGGGCACGGCGCTATCTCGACGCCATGACGGCAAGCGGGGTGCGGGGACTGCGGGCCGCCGTCGATGGGTGGGACGTCACCTGTTGTGATCGAAACCCCGACGCTGTGGCCCTCGCTAGCAAGAACTTCGAGCGCGCCGGGTTCGAACTGGGCGTCGACGCGGCGGTGGTCGAACGCAACGTCAACGCCCTGATGCACGAATCGGTGTTCGACGTGATCGACCTCGACCCGTACGGCACGCCGATGCCGTTTGCGGACGCGGCGTTCGCCCGATGCCGACACGTCGTGTGCGTGACGGCGACCGACACGGCCCCGCTGTGTGGCGCCCATCTCCAGAGTGGCATGCGATCGTATGGAACGCTTCCTCGCAATACCGAGTACCATCCCGAGATGGGCGTTCGGACGCTCCTCTCGGGGCTCGCCCGCAGCGCCGCTCGATTCGACGTCGGCGTAACGCCCCTGTTGACCCACGCCAGCAGCCACTACGTCCGGACGTATCTCGAACTCGACCGGAAGCCAACCGCCGCGGATGCGACCCTCGAGCAGCTGGGCCATCTCGTCCACTGTGAAGACTGCCTGTATCGTGAGTGGGCCTCGGGGCTCGTTCTCGACGCCTCGCTCCCCCGTGAGAGCTGCCCGAACTGCGGGGGATCGCGCCTCCTGGCAGCAGGGCCACTCTGGCTCGGACCAATCCAAGATCGGGCGTTCGTCGCCTCCGTCCGCGAGCACCTTTCCGAGGAATTCGCCACGGCCGATCGGGGTGGGCAACTCCTCGAAACCCTCGAGGCCGAGGTTGACGTGCCGACCCACTACGATCAGCACAAACTCTGCAAGCAGTGGGGACGCTCCGCGAACGCGATGGCCGATTTCCTCGAAGCCCTCCAGGCGGCCGGCCACCGGGCCACTCCCGCTCACTACAGCGGGACGGCGTTCAAAACCGATGCCGACGTCGGCGAAATCAGGGCGGCGACTGCCCAGAGCCTCGAGTGACCATCCCAGTACGGCGTGCCTATATCTGCAGGGATGGGGAAGGGCTATTCCGAGCGCGAACGAACGGCCGCCCGTGCGCACCCATCAACAGATCGTCCGGTTCGGGACCCGTGTGCTGTCGGTCGCCCGGAGCGAACAGCTCACGATGCTCGCGGCGGCGGTCGCATTCTACGCCTTTCTCTCGCTCGTTCCGCTTTCCCTCCTCGGACTCGGCGTGCTCGCGACCCTCGGTGGGGAGTCGCTGGTCACCCAGGTGGTGGCGCTGACCGACGACGTATTGACGCCATCGGCCCAACAGGTCCTTGCAGAAACCCTCGTCGAGGACGCCGGCCGGCAAGGGGCAACGGTCGTCGGGGCTCTCGGGTTGCTCTGGGCGGCGAGTCGGGTCCTCCGTGGCCTCGATCAGATGTTCGCGGCCGTCTACGGTACCGTCAGCTCCCAGTCGACGGTCGACACCCTCTGGGATTCGATGATCGTGCTGCTCGCCGTCCTGTTTGGGATCGGGTCGGTCGCCGGCATCGAACTCGTCCTCGAGGGTGTCCTCGACGCCAACCTTGGCGTCCTCGGCACGGCGTTTACCCTGCTGGGCCTCTTCGTCGCCTTCTACCCGATGTACGTCGTTTTCCCGGACGTCGACGTGGGACTCGTTGACGCCCTCCCGGGGGCAGTGTTCGCCGCTTTTGGTTGGTTCCTCCTCAGTCAGGTGTTCGTCCTCTACGGCGTGGTGGCTGGTGAGTACACCGCATACGGGGCGATCGGTGGGGTATTTCTGGTTTTGATCTGGCTCTACGCCGGCGCGGCCATCATGATCGTCGGAGTGATCGTGAACGCAGTCCTCGCCGACCCTGACGGCAACCGGCAGCTACAAAGTCCCGGCCAACGACACGTTTCACCAATGGCCGACGACCTGACGGGGCCCGACGACGAGGCCGACGCCGACAGGGGGACGGATCGCGACCCGGCTCCGCCGGGAGCGGTCGAGGAACCGCCAAGCGAGAGAGCCGACCGCACTCGAGCCAGCGCCCGCACTGCCGACCGCGCCGACGACCCCGCCGTCCTGCGCGAGGAACTCCGCCAGCTCGAAGAACGTCTCGAGTCCTTCGAGACAGACGTCGACCGCCGGACGGTCGACCGTGACTCCCTCGAGGCGGACCTCAAGCGCTACGTTCGTCGCCGTGTGCGACGTGGCCACGCCCGTGGCTGGGGTCCGTACGTCGTGCTCGGGTACGGGACGGCGATGACGGTCGCAGCCTTCTATTTTTTGAGTGGGCTCTGGGCCGTCCTCGCGATGCTCGTCGTCTGGACCTCGACGCTCGGCGTGTACGTCCTGATGGTGCTCTTTGGGACCGGTCTCTCGCTGTTGGACGTTCCTGGACGACTGCGCAATCGCGTGGGCGAGTGGCGCTCCTGAGCACGACCTGATCGCCCGGTCATCGACACCGCTGGCTCCTCGAGACTGCCCACCGTTGGGTCCGTTTTCCACCGCTTCGGTCGGTTGTCGGCGTGCATCTGTGATCGACGCTTATTCGAGGGGTTCATCTCCAGGTCGATTGTCTGCGCGGTACGGTCGCTCACGAATGCGGGCACCTAAAAAACCGCAATAGACTGCCTCTCTGACCGCTCAGAACGTCTCGAGGTACTGATCGAGTTCCCACTGGGAAACCTCGACCAGGTACTCGCCGAACTCCTGTTTCTTCGCTTCGACGAACTTCGGCCCGATGTGCTCGCCGAGGGCGTCGTAGATGACTTCGTCCTCCTCCAGGGCGTCGACGGCCTCGCCCAGGTTCGTCGGCAGTACGTCGATGCCGTACTCCTCGCGCTTTGCCTCGTCGAACTCGTAGATGTTCTCACGGACGGGGTCGGGACACTCGAGATCATTCTCGATGCCGTCGAGACCCGCGTGGATGAGTGCCGCGAAGGCCAGATACGGGTTACACGACGGATCCGGGAAGCGCGCCTCGATACGCGAGGCGGCGGGGACGCGGGCCGCCGGCTTGCGGATGAGAGCCGAGCGGTTGCGGTCGGACCACGCCACGTAGACGGGCGCCTCGTAGCCGGGCACCAGGCGCTTGTAGCTGTTGACCGTCGGGTTCGAGACGGCCGTGATTGCGGGGGCGTGCTCGAGGATTCCGGCGAGGAACGATTTGGCGGTCTCCGAGAGGTCGAACTCGTCATCGCCGTCGTGGAACGCGTTCTCGCCGTCCTCGGTCATCAGTGACAGGTGGGTGTGCATGCCCGACCCGTTGATCCGTGGGATCGGCTTTGGCATGAACGTGGCGTGGAGGTCGTGTTCGGCCGCGATGGCACGAACGACGGTTCTGAACGTGCCGACGTTGTCAGCCGTCGACAGGGCGTCATCGTACTCGAAGTTGATCTCGTACTGGCCCTCGGCAACCTCGTGGTGGCTAGCCTCGATCTCGAAGCCCATGCTCTCGAGGCCGTAGATGATGTCCCGGCGGACGTCACTCGCGAGGTCCTTGGGGGCGACGTCGAAGTAACCACCGACGTCGGCCGTCGTCGTCGTTGCGCGACCGTCCTCGTCCTCCTCGAACATGAAGAACTCGGGCTCGGGTGCGGCGTTGACCGTGTAGCCGAGATCCTTCGCTCGGTCGAGTGCCTGTTTGAGAACGTAGCGTGGGTCACCGGTGAACGGTTCGCCAGTCGAGGTATCGATCACGTCACAGATCATCCGAGCGGCGGCGCTCTCCTCGGTGTTGCGCCACGGGAGGATGGCAAACGTGTCAGGGTCGGGCTTGAGCCGCATGTCAGACTCCTGAATGCGGACGAATCCCTCGATGGAGGAGCCGTCGAAGTAGATTCCCTCGGTGAACGCCTTCTCGGCCTGCCGTGCCGGAACGGCGACGTTCTTCACGACGCCCAGAATATCCGTAAACTGGAGTCGAAGGAAGTCCACGCCCTTTTCGTCGATCTCGTCGAGTACTGCCTCTTCTTTCGCAGTCAGCTTTCCGCTTGTCATTTTCTGGTCAACCTATCCAACGATGTCCGTTACTAAAATCCTGCTGTTCTACGCAATTCTTCTCTGTGCAAGTCTGAATTGGATATTCGTAAAGTTCTAATGGGAGGGGTATGTATGTGGACGTGATGACGTACGAAAATCTCGACGCGAAGTTGGTGAATGCACTCCTCGGTGACGGACGGGCCAGCCTCCGCAGTCTCGCCGAGGAACTCGATGTCTCCGTCACGACCATCTCGAACCACCTCTCCGATCTGGAGGAGCAGGGCGTTATTCAGGGCTACACCCCCAAGGTGGACTACGACGCACTCGATTACGACGTGACAGCCGTAATCCAGCTCAAAGTCGAAGGGAGCGCGCTGCCGGAGATCACGGAGACGCTCCAGGAACATCGCCAGATGATTTCGGTGTACGAGGTCACTGGTGACTACGACGTCGTGGCCGTTGGTAAGTTCAAGGACACCGACGGGATGAACGACCAGATTAAGGCGCTGCTCACGGATCCGGACATCAAGGAGTCGAACACGAGCGTGGTGCTCAACGCGGTGACAGAAAACGAGCAGTTCGATCTCGACATCGAGGAATAACCCGGTTCATTCTTGGGGTTTCGAAAGCCGACGCTCGAGGGTCGGTTGAGTTACTGCCTGAGGGGCAATCCAACAGCTACAGCGTCTCGGCTGCGGTCGACGCTCCGCCCCACCGACTCACCCCTCGGCGGTCACGATATCGTCCTCGTAGGACGCCACCGCCTCGAGGACCGCTGCCCGATCGGCCTCGTCGACGTCGAACGCCTCGAGAGCGTCGGCCAGGTGGCCCGCAATCGCCTCGAACTCGACCTGGGTGATCCCGAGGTGGCCGTGCGCCGTCGCCATGTCCTCGCCCGTGTACTCGACGGGACCGCCAGCCACGGAACTCAGGAATCGGGTCTGGTGGCCACGCTGGGCTTCCATGTCGACGTCCTCGAAGTGGTGGGCCACCGTCTCGTCGGCCAGCACGCGATCGTAGAACTCGTCGACCACGGCCGCGATAGCGTCCTGTCCACCGAGGCGATCGTACAGCGTGTCGCTCATATCGGCGATCACCCACTCGAACGGAATAAAACGTCCGGACGAGGCAGCCGACACTCCTGGTGTGTGTCACGACTGACCCCCACGGACGCGGCTGCTGAGATGTGGTTCTGAACCCGACGCCCACGGCCGCCGCTGACGGCGTGGCGATCTGGACGATCCATGCTGGTTCGCTCCTGAAGTCGGTGCTCTCGGCCGTGGCACCGATCGCGAGTCTCCCGATTGGGGCTCCCGGTTAGCTGAAGGAGAGGGCGCTAAGGCCCCGTCCTCAAGGAGCGAGTAGAGCGGGGATACAGCGCCCGCGCGAGTTACAGGCATCTTCAATCAACACCACCGAGTACGACGCGGTGTTCGTCGAAGACCTCAACGTCAGGGGAATGCCTGAGATCTCGCAGAACGCCCGGAACAAGGCTGCAATCGGCTGGCGCGACTTCCTCACCATCCTTGAACATCACGGCGACGAGAACGGCTGTCACGTCGTGGAAGTCGAAGCGCGAGGCACGACAAAAGAATGTGCTGAGTGTGGTGTGGAAACCGAGAAGCCGCTGTGGGTTCGAGAGCATTCCTGTCCAGCGTGTGGCTTTGAAATCGACCGTGATTGGAACGCTGCGTTCAACATCCAGCAACGCGGCTGAACTCGACTACGAGTGGTTCACTCCGAAGACACGCCTGCGGAGACTGCGACCGTCCTCAGAACCGAAGGTTCTGATAGGCCGCACGAGAACTCCGTTCTCGTGGACGCTGTGGATACGCTCGCCGTGTCTGCAAGTCACGTGGTTGAAACCGGAAGCCCTGCCTCAAGGAAGCGGCGAAAGCCGCTGAGTAGGCGGGGGTAGTTCACACGGTTTGCTGTCGCCGCTTCACCGTGATCGACGATCCGGAACGGGCACTCACTGGTAAACGGTACAGCAACCCGTCTCACTCGTCGACCGCCGCCTCTGCCGATGCCGACCGATCCCAGGGCAACGGCCCATCGTACCCCGGCGGCACGTACGGACAGAGCGGGTCGCTTGCCAGCGGGTCCCCGAAGACGGCGTTCGCCCGGGAGCGACTCCCCCCGCAGACCTGTCTGAACGGACACACTCCACACTTTCCTGTGCGGTCTTCGCGATCCCTGAGTGCTTCGAAGAGCGGATGATTGCGGTAGATGTCGACGACCGACCGATCGCGAACGTTGCCAGCCGATCGTGGCAAAAAGCCCGAGGGGTAGACGTCGCCGGTATGGCTTACGAACACGAATCCGTCACCGGCGATGGTGCCCGTTTGGTGTCGCCCTCGAGGGCCATCCGCCGAGGCCGCTCCCTCGCCCCGGCGCTGGCGTCGCACCCGCCGGAAGTGTGGTGCTTCGGTCGTCTTCACGGCGTACGGCGTGGACTGATTGAGCGCGTCGAGCCACTGCATTACCGCTTCAGCCGTCTCGGGGTCGACCGAATCGAGCAACTGCCCGCGACCCACGGGAACGAGGAAGAACACGCTCCACATGACCACCCCGAGATCCTCGAGCAGTCGGCTGATCGCCGGCAGGTCACCGACCGTCTCCGCACAGACTGTCGTGTTGATCTGAACTGGGAGCCCGAGACTCTTTGCGTCCTCGATGGCCCGGATCGTGGCCTCGAAGCTCCCGGGTTCGCCCCGGAAGGCGTCGTGACGCTCGGCGGTCGCGCCGTCCAGGCTGAACGCGATTCCCGAGAGCCCGGCCGACTCGAGTGCCGCCAGTCGCTCGAGGGTGATCGATTGTGTCCCGCTCGGGGTGAGGCTCATGGTCAATCCGCGGTCCGTCCCATGGTCCACGAGTTCCACGATGTCCTCCCGGACGAGGGGGTCGCCACCGGAGAGGACGACGAGCTGGTTCTCGCCGAAGTCACGGGTCTGCTCGAGCAACTGCTTGCCCGCCACCGTCGTGAGTTCGTCGTCGTGGCGGTAGGGGTTCGCGTTCGCCCGACAGTGGGTACAGGCCAGGTGGCAGGCCTGGGTCACTTCCCAGATGAGGAGGCGTGGTCGTTCGCTCGAGTCGAGGCTGGCATCACTCGGGCGAGACGGTGGTGGGGTCATCGTCGTGTTGAGCTTGGGAATGCGATATATAAGGTCCGGTCGTTATTCCCACCGAGTAAAAACCACCCGAGTGCTCAACCGACCGCCATCGATAGATGATGGTATGGATCGGGAGACGCTTTCGCGAGTCGACGGCGATAGACGGGACGCACCCCTCCCGTCGTGGGAGGTCTTCGTCCGCGGTGAAAAACACGAGCGATTGGCACACGTCGGGAGCGTCGCTGCGACGGACGCACCAGACGCCCGCGATCGGGCGAGCACCCTGTTCGGCACGGACGCCCTGGATATCTGGGTGTGCCGAGCCGAGTCAGTCGAACGGTTCTCCAGACGCTCGGAACTCGCTTCACCACCGACGGCATCGTCCGGCGGGGACGACTCGACCGAGGAGGCGGATGCGACCCGGCCGACCGATGGCGGGTTGCCTACGGAGTTCGACGATGCCACCACTGGCCAGCGGTCGGCGGAGGAATCAGGATGATCTCCATCAGCAAACTCCTGTGTGACCTCGACGCCGAGGGTGACGGCTTGCGATACGATGCGGCCGACGAGTCCGACCGTCCGCAGATACGCGAGCGCGTGCAGCGACGGCCGGTTGTCGTCTGGAACGCGACCCGTCGGTGCAACCTCGAATGCGTTCACTGCTACGCGTCGGCTGAGCGGCAACCAGCGCCGGGTGAACTGTCGACGGCGGAGGCACGCGGCCTCCTCGAGCAACTGGCCGATTTCGACGTCCCGGTGGTCTTGTTTTCGGGTGGGGAACCTCTGGTCAGAGACGACCTGATCGAACTGGTGGACTACGCGTCCGATCTCGGCCTTCGCCCGGTGCTGTCGACGAACGGAACCCTCATCACGCGGGAAACCGCCGCAAATTTGCGGGATGCCGGCCTCGCCTACGCCGGGATCTCCGTCGACGGGCTGCCCGAGAGAAACGACGACTTTCGCGGGATGGATGGCGCATTCGACGCTGCGGTCCGTGGGATCGAGGCCTGTCAGGACGTCGGCCTCAAAACGGGCCTTCGCTACACGATCACCCAGGCCAACGCGGACGACCTCGAGGGTGTCGTCGACCTGCTCGTCGACGTCGGTGTCGATCGGTTCTGTTTCTACCACCTGGATTACGGCGGCCGCGGCGCGGCGATCACCGACCACGACCTCGAGCCGGCAGCGAAGCGTGCGGCGGTCGCCCGACTCTGTGACATGACCCTCGAGTACCACGAGCGGGGCGAGGAAATCGAAACGTTGCTCGTCGGGAACTACGTCGACGCTGGTTTCCTGATCGAGTACGCTCGTGATCGACTCGGGCCGCAAAAGGCCGCCGCAGTCCGGGCGTACCTCGAGCGAAACGGCGGCGACCCGGCCGGTGAACGGATCGCCGACGTGGACTACTCGGGGAATGTGCACCTGACGCAGTTTTGGCAGGGATATAGCCTCGGTAACGTCCGCGACCGACCGTTTGGGGAGATCTGGTCGGACGAGACAAACCCCTTGCTCGCGGGGCTTCGCGATCGGGAGTCACGGTTACCCGACCGATGTCAGGGCTGTCAGTACCTGTCTGTCTGCCGAGGTGGGTCGCGCCTCCGCGCGTTGACGGCAACCGACGACCCGTTCGGCCAGGATCCACAGTGTTACCTTCGTGACGACGAGATCAGCGGCGGGTCGGGATCGCCCATCAGCAGTAACGCGGACTGAACACCAAATAGGGTTACGCTCCCGCGAATCCTGCTGGCCTCTCGTGCCTGTCAACGACTCTTAGCCACCACCCCGTATCGTCGTCTCTCGACACCCCGTCACTCCTCGATGCGTCATCCCTCTTCGACACGCCGTCGCTCCTCGAGTGCCAGCATGTACCGTCGAACGAACGTCTCCCGAGAGTGCTCGCCGGCCTCGAGGTCGATCAGGTGGGCCTCGAGTCCGCGCCGGTCCCGTCGACATCGCTCTTCGTCACACGGCTTACACAGGTACTCGAAGTCCTTTCCCTCGCGGTCCCAGCGGTCGCCGTACTTGTCGTATTCGCGGGCATCGTCGCGGGTGACGGTCTCCCCACAGGCGATGCAGGTGACCATCTCGGTGCGCCACCGGGCGAGCCACATACGTGAGCGATGGCAATGCTCGTACTTAGCGGTTCGCCTGCGAACCACTGCGGTGGGGGAACGGTGTTTCACGGCTCGCCGATCGCTGCCCTCGCAGGGCAACCACCGCGGCACCGATCCACTCGTATGACCACAGCTGCCCGGAGACGGGCCTTTTATAGACGGACCACCCGTGCGGTGGCGTATGGACGTCAAGTCACGACACCACCTCCGAAGCGACGTCGTCTCGGCCCTCGAGTCGAGCGTCGCCGACGGACTGGGGGTCGACCTCGCGGGCGACGCCTACGAGCGAGTCGAGTTCGAGGACAGCGACTGGGAGGTCGTCCTCGTCGACGGCGCACCAGAGATCGCGTACTTCGACGAGGAGCCGTTTCTCACGGTTCGGGGGGCAAACGCCTACGAACCAGCACACCGCATCGTGACCGTCGACGCCGGCGCCGTTTCCTTCGTCTCCGACGGCGCGGACGTCATGCGTCCGGGAATCACCGAGGCCGATCCCGAGATCGAACCCGACGACCTCGTCTTGATCGCCGAGGAGTCCCACGGGAAGGTCCTAGCCGTTGGACGCGCTCGCGTGTCCGGGGACGAGATGGTCGGCAGTGAGGGCAAGGTCGTCGACTCCCTCCACCACGTCGGTGACGACCTCTACTCGTTCTCGGGTTAGCGACCGACCCGACTCGATCACGCTCGACGACTCCGCGAGGCTGTCACGTCGAGCCCCGGACTGTAGTACCTGACTGGCTCACTCGAGGGGGTCTCGAACCCGTTCGCCCGAAAGAGCGTGTTCGCGGTGACGTCGGCGTCGGCCGGGGAGACCGTCCAGGGCTCGTGGTCGATATCGGCGTACCGAAGGGTTCCGTCCGGGGCCTCCGCGTAGAAGCGATACCGCTCGAGGAGAAACGCGGCCAGGGGATCCTCCCGAGCGTCGATCGGCTCGCCTGCCGGCCAGTAGGTTCCCTCGTAACGCGCCGCGCGAGCACCGGCGTGACGACGGCGACTCCGGAACGCCACGCGGCCGTCGCGACACTCGAGGGAGCTGCGGGCGTAGTAGTACGGGAGCGAGTGCATGAGCCGAGCGCCGAGGACGCTCGCGGCCCCCTGGGCGTCGAGGCTGAAGAAGTAGACACTCGGGACCCCATCACGGGTCACGTACGTGCGGAGGTTCAATTCGGGGAGCCGAACGCCCATCGACGACGGCAGCCCCTCGGGCCTGACTGCGACGTTCGTGTAGGGGACGACCGAGAGCCACGCCGAGTCGTCGTGACGGTCGAGGGTCACGCCGTCTGGAATGTGTGGTCGCACGACCGATGGGTCGACCGGATAGTTCTCGAACAGGAGGTGGCGCCATCCCATCTCGAGGGAGTACATACCGGTGCTCAGGGAGCAGAGAATAAAGGCGTGTGGCCGACGTTCGGCCCGTATCGCTTTTGTCCTCGTGGTCCGCCCGCGACACTCGAGGCGTCCTGGTTCGCCCTCATCGGTGGACCCGGAAGGAATCGGTGCCTCCCATAGGGACTGGTGTCCCGTGTTGCCGGGGATTGTGCTTCCTGGGTCGGCACTCACCGGTAAGCGACGACACTAATCCGTATCAGTCCTCGCCCGCGTCGATGTCGTCTTCCTCGTAGGCATCCTCGTACTTCTCGAGCGTTTTTTCGTATCCCTCGAGCGCCAGCTCGTACGTTTCCCGAAGGTCGACGATCGGCTCGAGGCTGGCGTCGACTCGGAGGTCGTTGGTGAACGGGGTGAGCTCGGATTCCTCGGTGGTCCGGACGAGGACGGCTGCGCTCTGCACGCGAAGCTCCTCACGTTTATCACCCCCCTCGGCCTGGCCAGCAGCGAGGGCGTCGATGAGCCGCGACGCGAGGGGGTCGTCACCGTCACGGTCTGCCGCGTACGCGTCCGCGGTCGCCTCGATCACGGATTCACCCGTGAGGAGGTTCCCGGCAACGGTGTACCCGTCCCCGCTCGTGTGCCCGAACCAGGGTTTGCAGTCGTCGCCGGAGAACGTGAACGACCCCTCGCGGTCGACACCGTGCAGTTGCCGGTTCGAGGCCCCATCGTCGGCGTTCAGGAGCGCCTCGAGGGCGTCCTCGACGGCCAGTCCGTCGTCGATGTACTCGATGCCTCGTCGTCCGAGGTCGACGTTGACGAGGCTTTGGGTGGCGACGGCACCGTTCTCGCTCGCGAACGGACAGAGCGTGCCGACGCCTGGGAGTCTGGTGGTTACGGCGACGCCAAACCGGTCGTGTTCCTCGCCATCGTCGTCTTCGTACGTCTCGTGGACGCAAATGCTGAAGGTCATGCCTGTGTCATGGCGGTCACCCATAAAAAATGAACGCGAGTCGGCAGTCTGGGGTCGCGATCAGTAGTCCTGGGTCTCGCTCGTCTCGTTGCCAGCCTCGTCGGTCACCGTCAACCGGACGCTATCGGGGTTGTCGCGCGTGCGCACTTCGTGTTCGTCCGAGGCGCTCGAACCGCTCACGCTCGAGGTCTCGCTGTCGAGAACCTCGTCGCCGTCGAGCAGTTCGGTCGTCACGCTGTCGAGTGCGCCGTCCTCGTCGGAGACGGCCCAGTCGACGTCAGCGCGCGACCAGGGACCGCTCGAGCGGGCGTTGACGTCGAAGGTGTCGATGACGGGGTCGGATTCGGCTTCGTCATCGTCGTCGTCGTCCTCGTCGTCGTCGTCCTCTTCGTCGTCGTCCTCTTCGTCGTCGTCCTCTTCGTCGTCGTCCTCTTCGTCGTCATCATCACCCTCGATATCTAGTGCCTCGGCCACGTTCAACCGACCAGCACCCTGCTCGTTGTCGTCGAGGCCGATATCGTCGGCGGCGTCCTTGAGGGCCGCTTTGACGTCCGCTGGGTCGACGCCGGCCGCCAACAACGTGGCGACCGCGCCCGCAACGTGTGGACAGGACATCGACGTGCCCGAGAACTCCTCGTAATCGTCACGTGGAACACTCGAGTTGACGTCGACACCCGGTGCGGCGAGTTCGACCTCTGGCCCGGTCGAGGAGAAGTCCGCCAGTTCGTCGTTCTCGTCCGTCGCCGAGACCGCGATGACCTCGTCGTATTTGGCGGGATAGCCGACACAGTCGCTACAGGGGCCGCTGTTACCCGCGGCCGCAACCATGATGACGCCCTGCTCGTCGGCGTACTGGATGGCGTCCCTGAGGGCATCGGAGTCGCTGTCGCCACCGAGGCTCATGCTCTGGACCTCGTGGCCCTGATCGGCCGACCAGACGACACCGTCGGCGATCGCGTCGAAGCTCCCGCCACCGTCACACTCGAGGACCTTTACCGCGTGCAGGGTCACGTCCGGTGCGACACCGAGGACGCCGACGCCGTTGTCTGCCGCACCGACGGTGCCCGCACAGTGGGTCCCGTGATCGTTGTCGTCGTCCCACTCCTCGAGACACTCGTCGATGTCGTTGCCGCCACCGCCGAATGGACCGCCGCCACCGCAGTCGGTCGTACACTCGGCGCCGTCGGCCGCCCAGCCCTCGCCGAGGTTCTCCTCGAGGGTCTCGTGTTCGGCGTCGATCCCGGTGTCGATCACCGCGACGCTGATTCCGTCGCCGGTTTCGCCGTCGTCGATGGCGACGTCGGCCTCGACTTTCTCGATACCGTAGGGTACTTCCTGGTCGAGAGCGTGCATACGGCCGTTTTTCTCGACGTAGCGGACGTTTGGATTGTTCTGGAGGGCAGTTCGAGCCTGGGCGGAAAACTGACCCGACACTGCCTTCCCAATGTCGCCGAAGTCGATCTCACGACTGACGCTACTCGCGCGCTGTTTAGCGACCTCGAAACCGGCGTTGGCCTCGAGGCCGACGATGTATTCGTCGTTTTCAGCCGCGCTTGCGTTGCTGGCGAGGGCCGCCGTTGCGACACCTGCGCCGACGCCTTGCAGTAGCCGTCGTCGTGAGACGTTTTCGCGTGACATGCTAGTATCAACCACAGTCACAGTCTTCAGACTACATAATAAAAATCCTTTGATGTGAATCCGTCAAATGAAGGGAGAGTAAGCCAGATATGGTTGGAATATTAATAGGAATCCCGGAACAAGCTTTCCTTCGTAAAGAACTGTCAAATCCTGATAGCTTGCGTGGAACTCGGCGAGACGCTGGCCCGCCCTGGGTGTCTGACGTAAGAACTATACTGACGGGCTAGGTGCATTGACAGTATGGGATTGATGAGCAAGATTCTCGGCAGCGAGCAGACCCACAGCCCCGACGAGTACGTCGAACTGGACTTAGACGACGTCTCACAGGCTGCTGGGGACGCCGCCATGTCGGTTCACATCGCCGAGATTAGCGGCCAGGTCGACGCCATCGACATCAAAGACGCCGTGTACGACGGCGACATCGTCATCGCAGACATCACACGCCTGCGCACGAAGGACAGCACCACCGAGCACATCATCGACGAACTGAAACAGGTCGCTCGCGAGGTCGACGGCGACATCGTGCAGAAAGGGGATGATCAGATCATCATCACCCCAACGGGGATTCGTATCAGCCGAGAAAAGCTTGGCCAGTGAGTTGGGGCTGTTGTCGCTTCTTCCCGGGAATTACCGCACCGAGGATGGCGACTTTCGGCAACCAGTGACACCAATCCATATGCGGTCGTCGACACGACGCGCCGGGTCTTCACCTCGAGATTCTGCCTCACGGAGACGCCCTGATTGGCGGTGTTGACATTCACGTCATGGCGGTAACGCCGTGGTGAACGCCCAGCCCGCCCACGGCTTCGCTTCGGGGTCGTTGCCAGCGAACTGATCGGTCCAGGGAATTCGATGAATAGTGGGCGGTTCGTCCTTGTATAGTAGCCTCCGAACGTCATTGCACACCTGATCGCCAGGCGTATGATCGATCAGTGTGTGAACCGTTTCATACGGTCCATTGTAGTCCTTTACCGGCGATCGCCGTCCCGCTGGTGGCGATCGCCGGTAAAACGCTACAATGATCCGTATCAGTTGGTGGGATAGCATCGTACTTGCTCCGTTCGCACGGTCGGTGCTACATGGGCCCGTTTGATCTTCCAGCGCGGTTCGAACGGCTTCCGGAATCGATCCGGTGCTACCGTAGGGGGCACGACGGCCGGACGGGGTGTTCATAGAAACGGTTTCGTTCGGATCGGTCAATACGATCGTTGTCGTGATCGGGAACTGGCTTTGCAAACGCGGGGACCACCTTGAGGACGGTTCGTTCTCCCGACAGGTCACAATAGCTAAATAGCGGTCTCTCAACTCGAGATGTATGCAACGGAGTGGGGTTTTGGATGGGGTAGGGGACGTTCGAAAGCTCTCGCTGTCGGACATCCCGACCCGTGAAGCACACGGGACCGCTGTCATGGTTGAGCCTCGCTATTTCGACAGGGTGTACAAAATAAATCCGTATATGGAGGGTAGTATCGACCGAGACCGTGCTCGAACGCAGTGGGAGCACCTCCGTGAAACGCTCGAGAGCTGTGCCGACGACGTCCGTGTCCTCGACCCGAGAGAGACACAGGAGCTGGTCGATGACGTCACGGCTCCACTTGCTTCGAACCGACCGGACATGGTGTTTGTCGCAAACCATGCCCTCCCAACTCCCACTGGGGAGGGGTTCGTATTGGCGCGAATGGCAACCGATGAACGCGCCGGCGAGCCGAGACATTTTGCCGCCTGGGCGCGACGGCAAGGGTACGATGTCGCGACTGCACCGGCGGCCACCTTCGAGGGAATGGGCGACGCGCTGTGGCATCCCGGGCGGGAACTGCTATGGGGTGGCTACGGTGTCCGGTCCGAGCGCGAGGCGTACGACGAACTCGTCGACCGCCTCGATGTCCCACTGATTTCGCTCGAGTTGACGAGTGAGTACTACTACCACCTCGACGTCTCGCTTGCACCGCTGTCGGAGTCGACCGCACTCGTCCAACCCGAGGCGTTTACCGACGACGCTCTCGCAAAGATAGCGGCGGTGTTCGAGACGGTACTCGAGGCACCACCAGCCGAATCGACTGCGGCACTGGCAGTCAACCTCGAGGTGTTCGATGGAAGCGTCGTGCTTGGGACGGAAGCGCCCGAGACGACCCAACTGCTCGAGGGTGCCGGGTTCGATGTCGTCACCGTGGACACAGGCGAATTTCAGAAGGCTGGCGGTTCTGTCTGCTGTCTCACACTCACGGCCGGGACCCCATCCTGACGGCGTTCCAGCCGGAACCAATTGTTACGGATGCCAGACGAGCTCGATAGCTGTTCGTCAAACCACGTTTCTCTTGGTTATTATCAGTCAAATAGCGGTTCCCCTCGAGTAGCAGCCATCGAACGAGGGTGATCCCACGGCCATCGACCGGCACTGGGAACCAACCCCGCAAACTCCCAACGGAATCAGCGAGACTCATACTGATGAATCCAGCGTGAGTAGCAGCCACCTCCCGTTTGGCTGCTACCGAACTGGACGATGGACATACGCACGCTTCCATACCATCGCTTATCAAGGGCTTGTCTGTCCAATCGTGTATCTCGGCTGGAAAACAACGTCGTGACGTTGGACGGAGTAAGCGACGCCAGGACTGGGATTTGAACCCAGAATCCCGAAAGGGAACACGCTTTCCAGGCGTGCGCCTTACCGTTCGGCCATCCTGGCTCACCCGAGGATAGCCGGGTCGGTCGTAAAACTGTTACGTAACGGTGCCGGCGGTCGGATTCGCCCATTTCAGTGTCGTCTCTTAGCGGTGAGTGCCAGCCACGCATCGGCACTCACTGGTAAACAGTGACACTAAACCGTATGAGACGAACGGACAGTGCCCTCTTCGCGAGGCTCGTTGTCGTCACGTCCCGCTGAGGTTCGACCCCGTGGCAGGCGCTCTGGCGGTCCGGTGGTCCATCTTTCACTCTCCTCTCTCGTTACTCCTCGAGGGGACATCCTTACCCTCCCCTCGCGGCGACTCGACCGCCTCACGCTCGCGGGCTCGGCGTGTCGACCACGCGGCCACCCGATGCTCGAGGACGTAGGCCCCGACCGTGACGCCTGTCCCGACCGCGAGGCCAACGGCCGCCCCCTCGGTGATCGACACCAGCGGGCCCCGAAACAGGGCATACCCCTGGACCAACACGAGGAAGCTCATGAACCCGACAGCGCCCCACAGCAAGGCGGACTTCACGCGTGGATGCACGCGTTGTCACTCGAGGCTGGCGATGGCTTCGATCTCGACGCCGGCGCCCTTTGGCAGACTGCCGACCTCGAACGCACTCCGTGCTGGTGGCTCCTCGTCGAAGTAGGTCCCATACACCTCGTTCATCGCCTCGAAATCATCGATGTCGTCGAGGAGGACGGTCATCTTCAAAACGTCGTCCATCGACGCGCCGGCTTCCTCGAGGACTGCCGCGACGTTCTCGAGGACCTGCTCGGTCTGGACCTCGATCGGTTCGTCGTCGAGGAGGTCGCCGTCGGGCGTGAGCGGGATCTGCCCCGCCGTGAACACGACCGAGTCGTCGGTGGTTCCCTGGCTGTAGGCTCCCACGGCTGCCGGTGCGTCGTCGGTGCTGATGATGCGCTTCATGCGAGAGTCCACACGTGGCGACGGCTTAAATGCCGGCGATGTCGAGCGCGTCGCCCCATACATACGGTAGCGAACACCCCCCGAGGATCTGGGGCCAGGACACCCATGGTCGTCGATCCTCAAACGAGTACGTCCACCTCGTATCCGTTCGCTTCCATCGCCTCGAGCAACTCCGCAACGTGGTCGTGGCCCCTGGTCTCGAGATCGATCTCGACCTCGGTGTCGCTCATGCCGATGTCTCGAGAGGTGCGGTCGTGCTGGATCGCGTAGATGTTCGCGCGATAACCGGAGATCACCGCGAGGAGGTCCTCGAGTGCCCCTGGACGATCCTCGAGGACGGTCCGGATCTTGAGGTACCGGCCGGTCTCGACCAGACCGCGGACAATCACCGTCGAGAGCATGTTGAGATCGATGTTACCGCCACAGAGGGCGGGGACGATGACCTCTCCCTCGTCGTAGTCGAATTCCTCGAACACGACGGCAGCCAGCGAGACTGCGCCAGCTCCCTCGACGACGGTCTTCGAGCGCTCGAGCAGGTGGACGATGGCCATCGCGATCTGTTCGTCGGTGACGGTCACGACCTCGTCGACACGCTCTTTGATGACCTGGAAGGTCTGCTTGCCGACGCTCCGTGTCGCGATGCCGTCGGCGATGGTATCGACGCCGTCGATGCTGACGACCTCGCCTTTCTCGAGTGATCGAGTCAGGCTGGAGGCCCCGGCAGCCTGCACGCCGACGACGCGGACGTCCGGGTTTGTGCCCTTGATTGCCGTGGCGATCCCGGCGATGAGGCCGCCGCCGCCGATGGGGACGACCACGGTGTCGACCTCGGGACAGTCCTCGAGGATCTCGAGACCGATCGTTCCCTGGCCGGCCATGACGGCCTCGTCGTCAAAGGCGTGCACGTAGGTTCGACCCTTCTCGTCCTCGATCTCGTGGGCGCGCTCGGCCGCCTCGGCGTAGTCGATCCCGTGGAGAACGACTTTGGCCCCGTAGTTTCGGGTGGCTTTGACTTTTGCGATGGGGGCGTTCTCGGGCATGACGATCGTTGCATCGACACCAGCCCGCGTGGCCGCCAGTGCCACCCCCTGAGCGTGGTTGCCTGCGCTTGCGGTGACGACACCTGCCTCACACTCTGCCGGAGAGAGCGTGGCAATCCGGTTGGTGGCTCCCCGAATCTTGAACGCGCCCGTCCGCTGGAAGTTCTCGAGTTTGAGGTGCACGTCGGCACCCGTCATTTCGGAGTAGGTATACGAGTGGGTCAGCGGCGTATGTCGAGAGGTCTCACTCACCCGATCGCGGGCATCCAGTACGTCGGCGAGTTCGAGCATATCGGCGTCTACTCGGCAATTATTGTAAAGGATTGCTGTTGGCCGTTGCTCGTCTGCTGGGTACGAAATCGTGCTGTCGGGCGCGGACAGCACGAGGGGAATACAGGGGATGCACGGCGTGTGACGTGCAACTCAATACGGGGTGGCGATGCATATAAATCTCATGCCTCCGGAGCGAAAGTGTAACCGGCAGACTGCGGCGGGGTGAAAATGATGTCTGACGGTCGGCGCACGGTCGTCGTTCGTGACTCTGTGTCAGGGTGGTGGCTCTCTCGAGGGGCTTGCTCCTTTCCCAGCAATAAACCACTACGGTACCGATCGCCGAGTATGGCCGGGAGCGTCGACCAGAAAAGCCAATCGCTCCGCCAGCGGGTGCTCTCCGTATGGAAACGCGTGCTGTTGCTCGCGTGGCCGATCATGGCCGAACAGACCACCAGGACGCTCATGCGGACGGTGGACATCATCGTGACGGCGACCTTTTCGCCCGCTGCCGTTGCCGCGATCGGCCTTGCGGATCTCTACGCCAGGCTTCCGCTCCGGATCGGCCTGGGCCTGGGCGGGGGCGCGATCGCGCTCTCGAGCCAGGACACCGGCAGCGGGGCCCTCGAGACCCGAAACGAGGCCATCACGCAGGCAATCCTCATCGGTGCACTCGCGGGAATCCCGTTCGTTGGCCTCGGCTTCGCGCTGAACGAGATTGCCCTCGAGGTGCTCGGGGCCGAGCAGGCGGTCGTCGAGTTCGGGGCCATCTACCTGCTGATCATCATGGCGACGGCCCCTGCCCGTCACGTCGGCATCATCGCCGCTCGGGCGCTACAGGGCACTGGCGACACCATCTCCCCGATGGTGATTAACGTGTTCGCGAACGTGTTGAATGTCACGGGAACGCTGGCGCTGGGTCTCGGCTGGTGGGGGGCGCCGGATCTCGGCGTGGTCGGCGTCGGGCTAGCAACCGGGGTGGCGAACGTATTCACCGCCACGGCTCTGGTGGGCGTGATTGCGAGTCCATGGCGGGATGGCTCACTCGTCGTGCCCCGTGATTGGATCATCGCCAAGCAGCTGGTGACGATCAGCGCGCCACGGATCGCCGAGGGCCTGGTGGCGACGGCCATCGAGTTCCCGTTCAACGCTCTGCTGTTGCTCATCAGCACCGAGGCCAACGCGGCCTACCAGATCGGGCGTCGGGTCTATCAGCAGATCTCGAGTCCGCTCTCGCGGGGATACAACGTCGCTGCGAGCATCGTCGTCGGGCAGTACCTCGGAGAGGGTGATCCGTCCGCTGCCCGATTCAATGGCTGGGCCATCGCCGCACTCGGCCTCGCGACCGTCGGGGTCATCGGAATCGTTCTGGCAATCTTCGCCGAGGAATTCGTCCGCCTGTTCACGAGCGACCCCGAAACCGTCGGCCACGCGATCACGTTCGCCCAGGCCTACGGGCTTGGCGCCTCGTTCCTCGTGGTCTACATCGTGATCGCCGGCTCGCTCCAGGGCGCTGGTCAAACCATGATTCCCTTCGTTGCCCGCTCGAGTGGACTCTTCCTGTTTTACCTCTGTTTCTCGTACCTGACGGCGATCCATCTCGGGTGGGGCGTCCCGGGAGTCGCGCTCGGCGTGTTCCTGTATTACCTGTGGGCGTTGCTGGTCGTTGGTTGGGCGTACGTCTACTGGGACTGGGCAGCCAAGGCAGAACGCATGATGGCCGAGCGTGGGACGAAAGCGGACGATTGATGGAGATCGTCGACGCCGCTACCTGGCGAGCGCCGGCCCCGTGGCGGTCGCTCACCGATACTCCGGTATGGTCTCCCGAGAATTCATCGAGGGGAGACTGCGTTCACCTCGAGGGCGGTCGCTCTCGATTGACGTCGAGGTCCAGGCTCAGGTTCAGGTTCAGGTTCGGGTTCGGGTTCACCGATACTGAAACGAGTGTCAGTAGGGCGTTAGTGTGCCGAATGGACGTGGTCGCGGAGGCCACTGACATCGTCGAACGTTTCGTCACAGGCCGCACAGGTATTGTGATGCAGGGCGACGTGTTGCGTGACGCCAACCGCCGAATCGAACGAGTCGTCGCACGTGGAGCAGGTGTATCCCATTGCACTAGTAACTCAGTAGCTAACACGTAAAAAGAGTTGCTAGGATATGTGCAACTGATCCTGCTGTACTTTACTAGAACGCTCCCGATTCGTATTACTCAGGCCAGTGGCGTCCGCTCGACAACTTGCCCATCGGACGTCGGATACTGCGTCCCCACCTTTTTCGCGTCGGGTTGCCACCCTCCGCGAAAAATCTGGACCAAAATGCCGCTCGCTCCCGATGGTCGCTCACGGGACGTATCTTCACGCCAGTGGCGTCCGCTCGACAACTTGCCCATCGTACGTCGGATACTGCGTCCCC
>Ga0207421_10001334_pt1 | contig 31951 bp, 34 predicted proteins | sample SodLakKL_010_SED_4_FD_187542 | JGI IMG/M metagenome (GOLD analysis project Ga0207421, IMG submission 187542) | Alkaline sediment microbial communities from Lake Tanatar, Kulunda Steppe, Russia - 8KL_010_SED (SPAdes) (version 2) | ecosystem: Environmental > Aquatic > Non-marine Saline and...
TCAAAGGAGAAACCATCGCCGAAATCCCGATAGTCGTAGCAAGCATCGACCCGTGCTTCTGCTGCACAGAAAGAGTACAAATCGTAGACAAAAACACGGACAAAACCCAAACGCTCACAAAAAAAGAACTCAGAGAACTGAGGGAGAGGTAGGATGAATTCCGCGGCGGCCGGGGACGCGGCGATAAAATCCGGCAGTAAGTTTGACGGGGAGAAAGTATTTGAGTCCTGCTTTGTTAGATGGTCGATAGAATTTTCTACAAAATTAGAACGCAAATTTTATGAAGCCAAAAGTAAGGGTTACGTCGAAGATTTCCCCGAATATCTCTCGGATATGAAAAGCATTTTGGAGAAACCCTACCCTAAAAGGGAAGAATTCGAAAAATATGTGCCTGCCGATATGGACATCAGGTCAAAATATTTTAAAATTTCAGATGATCTCGAAGATGTACCAGATCACGAACCATCGAGAAGCATATTCATCCGAATGTGGGCCGGAGCAAAATACGAAAGATATAAGGAAAAGGCCCGGGAAATCGCCGAAAGTTTGGATAATCTGAGAGAACTCTCTTATTCTACCTGTCGAAAACGAGGAAATGAAAGCCATGAACCAAGATTCCTAGGCACTCTACATAGGAAATTAGGAACTGCGCCATACATCGTCTTTATCGTCCATCTATACATACTGACTTGTTTTCTGGTTACGTTTGGGATATTCAACCTTGTATAGACAGTAATAAATTTAGCAGTTCTCCGCATCCATTATTATTCACGACGATTTCCGAGACTTCAGTTTTATCTTTACTTTCAGTCACCCCTCCCAAAAATCGGTTTAAAAGTTCAAATAGAAGTCTGTTTTGGAGGTCGGATTTTGTCCGAGAGGAAAACGAGATCTAGGAAAAAACCTATTTTTGATAAATCTAGGTTTGAAATCTCGGGAGTAGGGGAAAGATTAGTTTCTAATTTCCTATCTTTTAACAGCTATTCAATTTTACCAGACGAACTGGAATCTTCTTCAATCATCAAAAAAGGACCCGGAGGTAAATATCGTGCCTAATGCGACCGCTCGAGGTTTAATAAGATATCTCCGATTGAAGGACGGAAAAAAAGCAAAAGAATTTCAGAAAGTAGAAGCTGAGGATTGGCTGAAGAATAAAATAAAGGGTATTCCCCTGTCCGACATTGAATGAAAATCAATCGAACCGGAGATACGTCGATTTACCTACCTAGAGTTTTTAAGATTTAAAATCCGTAGTAAAGTGCGTATTTCTAAAAAAAGAAGAATAGGAACGGCGAAAGGTTGTAGATTATGTGGGTAAACACAGCAAGAGCCAATCCTCCATACAAATAGACGACTCCAATTAACAATCCTCCGACAAAATAAAAAAGAAGAGCAGGAACGTACGTACCCGGATTGGTTAGATGAAAAATCGCAAACAGTAAGGAGGAAGATATCAAACCCAAAAGCCTCGAACGGCTCCAATCCGATATCTCCTCAAGCAAAATTGCCCTAAATATCCACTCTTCAAAAATCGGGATCAGTGCTATAGACAGAAGGAAAAGGGGGAAAGAAAACTGGGCCATCTCGGTGAAGATATTCTCATCCGAGAAGAGCGGGCCGAATAATTGAATTAATATGCCCCCTAATTTTGACTCTAGAAAGAACAGCAGTATACCGAATACGAAGGAGAGTATTATTATCTTAACTATTTTTCTTTTTCGAGTTATTTTTATACTTTCTATCCATTTAGAAGGATTTATCAGCTCCAGATATTTTGGTTTTTTATATAGGAGTTTTCCCATTAAGACTCCTAGAATCAAACCGGGGACTATAACACGAATTAAATTTATCCACAGCAATTGATCACTATCTGTTTTCTCTTGTCATCTTTTCGTATTTCTCTTCTACCGGGTCACTGCTCTTAATTGTCCATTTTAATTTCCCCTGTTCCTCTTTGCTTTCTACTTTTCCCTCTTCTTGAAGCCTGTACAGATGCCTCCTAACTTCCGAGGAAGATAAACCCGACTCTTCGGAAATTTCCTCAACGGATAGAGGCTCTCCAGAATTTCTCAGAGAACTCAAAATCTTTTTCATTTTCCCCCTCCTTTCTTTTTATATAATTTACTTCACAATCCGAGACATCGGTTTTTTTGTACTTTATTCTTAATGAAAGATTATCATTACAAATATTTGAGTTACTTCCAAATACATAAGACCCGGTCGTCAAAAATGCCCACTTACACCTCTTTTCTTTATAAACATCCCTCACGCTTCTTCGATCCGACTTATCATATGATTAAATCACTTTCTTCATTATCGATTTTCTTTACGCCAATTTTATTTTCCTTGCATCTTTAATAGCAATAACAGCTTCAGAGATTTCTTTCTTCTATATTTTGCTTCAGTCTTGCCCTTTCCCCTAGAATTCCGGATTTCTTTTCTTCTAGTTTTTGAGCTGTGCGAAGATATTTTAGAATTTTTTGACGTTCATCTAAGGCAATTTTCCTAAAAGTTTTCGAAACAGTGGTCTCCTGTTCCCCCCTTCAGATCTACCTACCTGCCCTTACTCACCAGTAATATAGAGTAGATTTTGGAAATTGAAATTTTAAAAAAGAATGCTTAATTAAATTCTGAACATTATTCGGGGATTCTAAAACATACAAAATTCTACAAATTTTCAATACCGTACTAAGCACGGTAAATCTGTAAAGATAAAAAAGCACTAGTTGGCCTCCACCACTTTAACTATTCCCAAGTATCCGTCGACAGTTACACCGTCCCCATTTTTTAAAATATCAGCCGCATTAGCAATTCCAGTAACACATGGTATTCCATATTCTCTGGCTATGATCGCACCGTGAACAAGCATTCCCCCTCTACGTTCTACAATACCTGAAGCTATAGGTACCACAAAGGTCATTGTAGGATTAATTGAGTCAACGACAAGTATTTCTCCTTCCTTAAAATCAAATAGATCGGATTTTTCCTTTATCACCCTCACTTTCCCGGTGGAAACTCCTCCACTCGCGGGTTGGCCTCTTAATTGCTTAATCTTTTGATGGCTCTCATCACTCTTCTTCTCTTTATCCGGTTTCTTTGGAGTATACGATGAATCCTTTAGAGCACTGATTACTTCCACCTCAGAAACATCGGTAGAAACTGTTCTACCGCTTTCCCTTATTCTATCCTTACCTTCTTCGATGGCATAGGTTACTCGGTTCTCTAATTTACCCATGTAGATATTGTCATTATCTCTAAGTCGGTAACTGGCCCTACCTAATTCGAGAATTTCTTTGGCAAAATCTCTCTTATCCTCATCAAATTCTTCTATAAACTCATCCTCGATCTGTTCAATACTCCTATATTTTCTATTCTTACCAGTTGGATTTTTCACAAACTCGAGAAGTAGCTCAATTAAACTATCCCTAGTTTCATAAGAGCTGAACAAAGATTCATCATACATATCGATTATTTCAGCAAAATTTTTCTCAAAATCTGGGTTATCCGTTTTCTTTTTTCCATTTTTCAGCTGTTTTTTCAAATCTCCTGAATCCCGGATCATTTCGGTAAGTTCAAGGAGTTTATCGTTTCTTTTCTTGCTGATAAAATCGGCCCCCCTGAGAAGATTTACAAACTCATAAGGGTCTTGAGGTTTCATAACATCGTTGTAAAACTGCCCGAATAGCCTAACTCCGTGGGCTAAAGGGATAAACTCGTCGTAGTAAATATCATGCCATTTATTGTAAATATCCCTTCTCCTCCCAACTTCCTCTGCCAACTCACTATTGGAAAAATCTTCTAAATTCATTTTATCGAGATTTTCTATTTCTTCTACAAGAGAAGGCAGTAAGTTATCTTCAACTTTTTTTCTTAATACCTTCATTTTCTCAAATTTAGGCTTTAGACTTTGATAATAACTTAATTCCCCGTCTTGATTCCCTCTATCGATTGTGGATATAGGCCTCGACTGCAAAACATATATTTTCCCTTCCTTAATTGTCCATTCTAAATCCTGAGGAGTACCAAAAAGAGAGTCTGCCTTTTTTGAAACCGATACTACTTTATCCACCTCAAAATCATCAAGAGGTGGGACCTCACGTTTGTCCTCCGGGAGATCACGCTTTTCGGTACCATCTGATCCGGAAAATATTGCGACCTCTCTAGATATCGGTATATGTTCTATAATTTTATCCGTGTTCTCGTCGATAATCCACCTATCGGGATCCACCTCGCCGTCAACTAGACCTTCGTTGAGTCCGTATACTGATTCCAATATTCTATCGTTACCATCTTCTGGACCCTTCCCAAAAATTACTCCAGACTTTTCCCCTTCTATGAATTCCTGTACAACAACAGCCATACTACTTTTTTCTAAACCTATAGACATCTTCTTTCTGTACATTAGTGCTCCATCGGACCATAGGGAAGACCAAACTAGTTTTATTTTTTCAATAATTGATTCAATACCTCTCACGTTGACAAAAGACTCGTGTAAACCAGCGAAAGAAACATCCATACGGTCCTCCTCGGTTGCAGAAGACCTAACCACGACGGGTTTATCCTGAAAATCTTTGATCGAATCCTTCAGTTCTCCAAATAGATCATCCGGTAATTCAGTTGTAATAAACATATTTCTAATACGTAGAGAGGTGTCCCAGATCTCCTCCCACCTCATGTCATCAAAAGATTTTCTGTTCAATTCAACTTTAATTCGGCCTCCCAACCCGGTTTCGGCCAAAAAATTGTCATAAGCTTTCGAACTCACCACAACCGCAGGAGGTATATTCAGACCGCCTCTTACAAGTTTGCCCAATGAAGTTGCTTTACCTCCGTAAAGGTCCTCTCGTTCTTCCCCGGACTCTTCAACCGGTTTAACCAGATTGCTCATCAATATTTACCTCAATTACAAATTGAAATCTGTCTACAACAATGTATTTATCGACTCTAATTTCCATTAATTCACAAGAAGGACATTTCAGAAAGTCCTCTAAGTGCGGATTTTTGGAAAGGTAAAGATCGGATATTTCCTCTTTTTCCGAATCCGTTACCTTTCTCGCTTTTCCCAAAGCAGTAACTACTAAAGCTTTTTCAAAATCATCTAGGGAATTACTTCGGTTGTCGATTAAAATAGAAACCTTTGAATCACGTTCTATATTTTTGTATTTTTCTGAAATTCGGTTTGTAACGAAAAATATACTTTTGAGATCGGGAGAAGAAACAAAAGATATAAAATTAGAATGAGGATAATCTTTGCTTTTAGTAGATAAAACAGCAAAAGACTGAGAATCGAAAAATCTTTTTAAGTCTGATAAACTTACATCGGAGCTCATACAACTTAATCTTGTTAAACTAATTTTAAAAGTTTTTCAAATTTAAATTAAATCCTTATTCCTAAAAAAATAAAAATTACGAAACAGAAAAACAATAAAAATATTTTAAATAATTTTATAGATAATCTGGAGACCCTAATTCATTTTTTCTATAATATCGATCTTCATAAAATATTGGTATCAAATCATTTGGATAAGGATAGGTATCTTCAAAAATTGGGACGTGCTAAGGCCTGATCTATTGCTTTTGGATTATTCTTTATAGTTTTCCCGAAATAATTTGAATAGCATTATTACTAGTTCCAAAAAATATCGAAAAATGCATTAGAAGTTTACAGACTTTTCTCATTCTCGAGTAAAAATATAACTAATAATAAATATAAAGTATATACGCGGAGGAACCTACGCCTGAATCAACGGCTTCTACTACTATTTTCCAGCCTCCGGGTTCCTCCGCATATAACTAGTTGATTTCTCTCCCTCCCTATGTACTCCACGTGTCTTTCGCACCACCACAGACCGTGGAATAAGTTGGAGCATTCCCGTCCACATATACAACATCTGCCCATAAATTATCACTCTAGTTCCTTCTAAGAACTATGACTGCTGTTTAAAGAGTTTTTCGTAGACCGGTGCCCTACATATGTTGACTTTACGTCTACATTAAGTTTTAAGAAAAATAAAGAAATTTTATTGAATTTTAGGGATTATTTTTATCCTTTTTTGGTAAAAAAATTATTTAAAAATGATAAAATAGTTTTTAATTCATAATTTTCGTCTTAGTTTATTTCGGAAAGAAGGGTTACAATTTTAACTACAGCGAGAATTGGATAAGACAGACAAGCGAGTTGACGCTGCCGCCACCCTGGCAATTCAGGTTTACTTATTTTTGACCCCGTCCTTCGGTATCTAATTCTGCGTATAGTTCCACGGGACTGAAAGAATAGACTTAGCCAAGATATTTCGAGGGTATAGTTTTCCACAAGGTTTTTATTCTTTTCAGATTCAAAAAGAGACGGTAATGAATATTTGATATCGGAGTAAAAATATGGGGAATAAAAATGGCTTCACAAGAAGAGAAACTTCAACAGGTGGCAGAAGTAATGGACCGAATAGCCGAAGATAATTCCGTGCCACGGAACATCCGAAGAGCGGCAAGGGAGGCCAAAGAATCCCTGCAGGAGGAGGGAAATGACTCAGTGGTAAAAGCCTCTTCCGCAATATCAATTTTAGATGAAATAAGCAACGACCCCAATATGCCTGTTCACACTCGTACGACCATATGGGATGCTTTAAGCGTCCTCGAAACGATAAAGGAATGAATTTCAAAAAGTGCTTCCTTTAATTTCCTTTCTCGATTTACTACCTTCATTAAATCCGATATAAAGTTGGACCTATTCGTTGGAGAATAAAAATTTCAACCGATTGAAAATCGATCAGTTTAAATTTTAAGGTTAAACCGTTGCTGTAGTCCGAAGTGCCGTTATCTGGGTGATCCTCCTCTGCCACGTTCCTTTTTTGGGGAACGTACAAACAGAGAATATTTTTCTTTACCCTTCAGCTCCTTCTCTATCCTATTCGCGAGTATTTTCTTTGGGTCCGGCAGCGACTTTACTCGTTCCTTTAAATCCTCAAAACTTTCAAAAGGCTTGTTTTCCCTGGCCTCGATTATCGCCCACATCAACTTTTTGCCTATTCCGGGTATTAACTCAAACTGATGATAGCGACTTGTAATCGGTGACGCCTGATTGAAAAATTTTAAATATTTATCCTCGTTTTCCTCGATTACTTCCTTTATTACATATGTCAGCTCGGCTTTTGCTGCCGAAGTCAGTTGATCGTAGTCGATGCGACGCTTTACCCTCACTATTTTGTCCCGACCTTCTTTCCCTATGTATACGCGTTCTTGGGGCGAGAGAGTTTCCCCTTCTTTCGGAACCGCTTCTAGAAGAGTAAGATATTCTTCCCCCAAAACTTGAGTTATAGGTTCGCGATATTGAGCCGGTTTTTGTTCTTCCGGCCTACCTTCCGGCAAAAAGTCTAATACGTACCCGTAATCTTCGTATTTTTTCCCCAAATATCTTCACCTTTAATAAAAATAGTTTAGAAAACCTATTTTCTATATTTATCTATGATATCGAGGATTTTCTCGATTGTTTCCTCTCTTAAGGAAGTTCTCTCTTTAGCAAATATCAGATTAATGTCCTGCTTATTTTCTGGCATATTGTTCGCGATTATTACGGCCTGATGCCTCCTTATTTTCGGGATTTCAAGAAGTTCCTCGACTAGCTCCTTCGTCTTTTCTGCCGATAAATTTGAAAATTTTTGAACAAAATCAAATGCGAGCCTCTGTTCGAACTCGAGTTCCTCAGTTTCCTTTTTACCTTTTAGAATCTCAAGCGCTTCTGCAAATGTTATCGGAGTCTCCTCCTTAACTTCATCTCCTATCATCCTTCCACCTTCTGTAGATGTTCAGGTCTTACAATAACACTCTTCGTCTTATTTTGATTTTTTATCTCAACTACATATGCTTTTCCCTGTTTTCCCAGTATGGTTCCAGTTTCTCCGTGATATTTGGGATGAGGTTGTCCGGAATGTACGCTTGGATCTATCCTAATACAAGCTTTGGAGCCCGGTGGAAAATCCTGAATTATTCGATTGATTGAAAGCTTCCCCTTTTCCCTGATATTTTTCCTCAATTTTTTTCGAGTCTTGCTTCTTTTCCCTTTCGATTTGACCATAAAAACACCTATCTTATCTATCCGTTTATAATCCTATTTTATCTTCCGATCGATACAACGATCTTGATATGTATTTATTCATGTTTCGGAACACTCACATATAAAGGATCAATAGTTAGTTAAAAACCTTTTTCCGGATGATCAATCTAAATCTTTCAATTATTTAAAGTCGCCCGGCATTTTGTCAAAAAGATCCTCCATGGAGCCCTTTTTCGCCATACGTCCTCGTGAAAAGGATTTCAACATTTTCTTCATCTTATCGTATTGCTCTAATAGTTCCTTGACTTCCTTTTTGGAGGTTTTAGACCCTCCCGCTATCCTCTCCATCCTAGAACTGTTTATTATTTTAGGATTTTCCAACTCTTCCTCGGTCATAGATTGCATAATAAGTTTAAATTGGTTAAGTTTCTCCTTACCAACCTTCATCTCCTCCTCGGGTATCGACATTCCGATCCCGGGTATCATCTGTAATATCTTCTCCAGAGAGCCAATTTGGCTGATCCGTTCCAGCTGATCGTAAAAATCTTTAAGGGTGAGGTCACCCGTCATTATTTCCTTCATCTTTTTCTCATCGATTTCCTCTTGCTTGGTCGTCTCCTCAATTTTCTCCAAAAGGGTCTCGATATCACCCATTCCTAAAAGTCTGGAAACGAATCGTTCCGGTTTGAACGGCTCTATATCCTCAATTTTCTCGCCGGTACCGACGAAGTTAATGGGGGCCTCCGTCTCAGCCACCGCAGATAAGGCCCCTCCCCCTTTGGCGGTTCCGTCCAGCTTCGTCACTAGTATAGACCCAACTTCGGTCGTCTCCTTAAACGCCCGAGCCTGACTTTTAGCTTGTTGCCCGAGTGTCCCGTCGACCACCAGAATTACCTCATCAGGATTTATTTCACGACCTATTTCCTCCATCTCCTCCATGAGGGCTTCCTCCTCTTGGTGTCTCCCGGCGGTATCGATAAATATGACGTCCTTTGAATCCTCTTCAAAGTGTTTAACACCCTCCTCCGCTATTTCGACCGCATGATCTGCTTCCGAATCTCCATAAACAGGTACACCTATTTCTTCTCCCAGTTGTTCCAACTGTTCGTAAGCTCCTGCACGGAAAGTGTCCGCAGCCACAACCCCCGGAGTATATCCGCGTTTTTTGTAGTAATTGGCCAGCTTGGCTACAGATGTAGTTTTACCGCTTCCCTGGAGTCCGACCATCAAGACCCTTACTGGTTCTTCCCGATCCAAATCAATCTCTTTCGGTTCTCCGAGAAAGTCCGAAATCTCCTCATATACGATCGTAATTATATGCTCCTTTCGTGAAATCCCGGTTGGGGGCTCCTCGTCAAGAGCTCTCTCCTCTATCTTTTGAGTTAAGTCAAGAACCATCTCTACATTGACATCCGCTCGCAGTAGGGCCTTTTGAATGTCCTTCGATAGGTCCTTTATTGCCTTTTCGTCTATACGGCCCGACTTAGTTATCTTCTGTAATCCGGAATGTAATGATTTCCCTAATTCTTCTAGGACCATTTATTGCACCCTTTCATTTTTGATGTGAGGTTCTCTTTTTATAAAACGGATAGGTTTTGATTTAATATTCCCGCTTCAACCTTTATCTACCTCTATACCTCCTTCCATTAAATTATTAAATAGAGTTTATTTCCCCAAATTTACGTTTTTAGAGGTTTTAATAAGTCCATTAACCGCTTATAAGTTGTTTTTAATTTATATTTTTATCCTAATCATATTTTTTCTATTTTTTAGTTTTATCAAATTGAATAATTGTATGAAAACCGTTTTTAAACCCTCTCCATACATTCTTGGAAGGGGCTAACTAGGTTCGATTGTCAATCTAAGCTAGAAAGAATCCCGAGGTGGTATCTTGAAATCGATTAAAGATCAAGGAGGCACCTCCGAGGTAAGCGTTTGTTCCTCATGTCGAGAAAATTCAACTATAAGAGATTATCAGCAGAATGTCGTAATCTGCGCTAACTGCGGACGAGTACTTAAAGAGGGAATCAAAGACCGAGGGCCGGAATGGAGAGAATTTGACGAAGAAGGACGTGAAAAAAAGAGTCGGGCAGGTCCGCCTTCAACGGAGACAATCCACGACAAGGGCCTATCTACCCAAATCGACTGGAAAAACCGAGACGGGAAAGGAAAAAGTCTATCCCCCGAAAGTCGCTCCCGAATGTACCGTCTTAGAAAGTGGCAAAGAAGGGTCAGAATTTCGGGATCCGAAGACAGAAACCTTGCCACCGCCCTTTCCGAAATAAACCGTATTTCCTCACAGCTAGCATTGCCGAGAAAAGTCAGGGAATCCGCGTCCAAACTTTACAGGGAGGCGGTTAGTGAAGATCTAATTCGCGGAAGATCGATAGAAAGCGTTTCCTCTGCGGCCGTCTATATCGCATCCAGAAAAAACCAAATACCCCGTACTCTGGATGAGATAGCCGAAGTCAGCCGCATCGATAAGAGTGACATAACAAAGGGTTACAGGATCCTTACCAGAGAGCTCGACATTCAGCTATCACCCGTTGACCCTTCCAGGTACGTGGCCAGGTTCGGGAGCGAACTTGGATTATCCGGCGAAGCCAGGACAAAGGCTATCGACCTAATAAGAAAATCGTAAGTATTTAGCTGTTTCTTAGTATTTTCTGCATTTCTTCGTGTGGGTTTTGTCCTCTTGTTTTCCAGGTCTCGATTGCTGTCATGATTGTTTCTAGGATGTATCTGCCTTTTTCGCTGCGGATGGTTCCTATGATTTTTCGGAGTGTTACGACTTTTCTCAAGGATCTTTCCGCTCGGTTGTTTGTCGGTTCTACCTCTGGTTTTGTGATAAAGGTCAGCCAGTGATCTATCCCGTTTTCGATGTAGTTGACAAGTTTTTGAACCTTTTCGTTTTCGTAGTTCTGGTTCACTAAATCTTTCAGCTCTTTTCTCGCTTGTTTTCGTTTCTCTTCTCTTTTGTCGGGCGGAGGATCTTTCCTCTGGAATTTTTTGAGGTCTTTGTAGATTTTGCGGAGTTTTTTGTCGATCGGTTCAGCTTCTTGATGTTTGTCGGCGGCGAATTCTGATTCGTTTAGGAGATGTGACCAGCATCTCTGGAGGTTTTTGGTGTATGCTGAGTATGATCTCCAGCCGTCGCAGACTATCGTCCCTGCGTAGTTTTCGCCGAGCATATGTTCAATAGCTTTTTGGCTTCTATCCTCTCTAACGGTGTAGAGGACTTCGTTTTCCGTGGTCGTGGTCCATATCCATCCTTTTTCTCCTTCCAGGCTGATCCCGGTTTCATCACAATGAACAGCTTCATATTGTCTTACTTTTTCTCTGATTTCTTCGTAGAATGGCCGCAGTTGGTCTGCAACTCTCTCTGTAAAGTTGTAGAGGGTGTTTGTAGAGACTTCGAGTTCGTAAACATCTTCGAAGAGGTTTTGGATCTTCCCATAAGGAACTCTCTCCTGGAACTTGAGCAAAGTGGTCTGTGTCAAGACATTCGGACCGAACCTCCCTCTTTCAGGAATCTCTTCGTGTGTCGCAACGGTTTCTTCGCCACAATCGCACTCGTAGTGCCCGATCTTGTACTCGACCGCCTCCACAGCGCCTGGATCCGGAATATCTTCAACAATCTTCGTCTTCACACGGTCAGGATCAGTAAGCTCTCTACCGCAGTTCGTGCATCTGTCCTCCAAAACCACCTCCGTCCTGTCGGGCTCCGGCTTCTCCCTAGTTCTGCCTTTATGTCCACCGTTTCTTCCTCTCCCACCACCGTCAAGCTTCTCCTGAGACCTACCACTACCACCGCCAGAGTCATCGTCTCCACCACTTCCATCGTTTCCATCATCGCCACCGTCCTTCCCACCATCACCGTTCGTCTTGTTTGTTCCCCGTTTCTGTCTCGAAGGAACATGAGGATTCTCATATCTCCTCAACTTATTCCTCAACCTTTCAATTTTCCCCTCCTTGACGGCAAGCTTCTCTCTAAGCTCCTCGTTCTCCTTTTCCAACTCAGCGACACGGGAACAGGTCGCAGAACACTCGGGGAGGGAAGCCGCCGAAGAACTCATTCCTTGCACACCACGAGATAGACCTTCTTCCCCAAGTGCTTTTTCGGACAACCCACTTTAGCTCCGTTTCCGAACTTAGTAACTTCGCCTTTCAAGACTTCTTCCACATCTTCTTCAATGGAGACTTCAATTCCACCTGAACCTATCTCACTCATGTATATCCTCAGTATATTTCTTGGATATACTTACTTTTAAGTCTATCGGTAATCCTCTTCTAAAATCACTACATTTGATTAAGATCCAGGATAGAAAAAGAGGCTAAATACTTACAGAAAATCGAAAGAGAAAGGTCTGACCACAGGTAAAAGTCCCCTAGGAACTGCCGCGGCAGCACTATATATTGCGGCCTATCTAAACAGGGAAAGGATTACACAAAATATGGTGGCGGACGTCGCCAACACTACAGCAGTTACGGTTAGGGAGAGATATCTCGAAATGGACGAGGAACTGGGATTAGATTTAGACATGTAAAACTACGGTTAACTTGAGAAAACCTAGAAAATCCCAGCCGATTTCGAACTTCGACCACCCCCGAAGGTACAGAAAACTATTAGGTGAAGACATTATTGATCAATGAAGTTTCTTATAAATTTCAGCTGCTGAAATTTCTCAAACCGATAGAACTTTTCTAGGAGGCTAAGATGCGGATTTCCACCATCAAGTAGTTGAGGTTAAAAAAATGCGGAAAATATGGATAAAAATGCCCACTGTTAGGGAAGACGATGAAGGTTAGCAAAAGTGGAAAATTAGGCCGCCCGACGGCAAAGGAGGACAACTGCAGAAATGGATAAAAAAACAAAGTTAATACCACCCCCTTATTGAAAATCTTAAATGTCTGTTTTCAAAAAACAATCCTATAAAAAATCTGTAAAGTTCGGAAACGATAAAATGAACTCAAAAAATCTAGCGAACCCAGCCCCTCTCGGGCTTGCAGGTTTCGGTTTCACAACCGTGCTGCTCAACCTAGTAAATGCCGGACTAATCGGAGAAGGAACCGAATATTCTATCATAATAACGATGGGAATATTTTTTGGTGGACTTTGCCAGCTCATAGCAGGATATTGGGCCTTTAAACTTGATGAAGTTTTCCCAGCGACGGCATTCACGGCTTACGGCGCGTTCTGGGAAACTTTCGCCTTCTATCTTCTCATCGGCCCTAACATTTTAGGATTGACTGAAGCAGCACCCGCCGGAGGATTTGCCGCTTACCTCATCCTCTGGGGAATATTCACATTCTACATGTGGATTAACAGCTTCTATCACAACTGGAACCTAGTCGGCGTGTTTCTAACACTTTGGATTTTGTTCTTCCTGCTAGGAGCAGCAGAACTTACTGGAAGCAGTACACTATTGATTATAGCAGGATACGAAGGAATTTTCTGCGGATTCTGGGCCGTATATACCAGTTTCTGCTTTATCTTCAAGGAACACACCGGAACCGACCTTCCCGGCATGAGTAAACCGCCGGTTTAAGAAAAATCCCAGCCCGAATCAGTCCACTTTTTTTATTTTTTTTTTTTACTAAAACGGCAGAGCAGTAAAAGGCAAAGACGATCGACCCCCAGAGGGGGCTTAATTCCCTAAATTTGGTAGATTTACCTATCTTCGTTTCATCCGGAAGCAATCGTTCCGACCAGTTTAGAATTTTCAAATAAACGAAGCAATTAAGAATAGTTTATTTTTTATTCTGAAGAGCAAACGTCTTCTACGGAAAAATTAGGATCGAATAAATCCTCAAATCGATCTAGGTATGGAAGTTTACTCTCGATGACTTTTTTAATAGCCAGTTGCGACTTTAAACCACCTATAAGTACGCTGCCAACGAGCCGATCTTCGAAAAAAGCGAGCTGTCTATATGAGGATTCGTCGTACCGGCGATGTTTCGTAGTGTCACCTTCGGTCGGATGACCTATTGAGAGGAAGCCGAAATCGAAGTGTGAAATTGAGTAAGTCGGCACCAACTCGAACCGATGCGCGTTTCCATCACTGCTGGCCATGTTCATGGCCGCAATTTCACCCTGACATTTCGCGCTGTCCCACGAGCCGTTCTGTGTGGTCCTTTGGAGGTATATATCAAAGTACTGAGCGACATCGCCAGCGGCGTAAACGTTATCGACCGACGTCTGAAGATGCTCGTCCACGACGACTCCATTATCCAGTTCGACATCCGTATCCACGAGAAACTCCGTGTTATAGTTTAGACCAATGGCCAAACCTACAAAGTCCGCAGAATGATAATTCCCGTTCGTATCGATGACGGCATTGACGCGTCCGGAATTATCCGTCTCGAATCGCCTGACTCCACAGCCAAACACCGGCTCGACGCCGATATCGCGAAGCCCTTCATGGACTATTTCGGCCCCCTCCTCCGACACAGCGTAGCGCCACCAGCGATTTCCACGCATCAAGTATTTCGCATCGACTGCATGGGCCCCGGCAGCTGCAGCGATATCAAGCCCTAGCAAGCCTGCGCCGATGATGACGGCGCTCTTCGCGGAACGCAAGCTATTTTTGATTACTGTGGCGTCCCGGTGGGTCCAGAACGTATAAATCCCCTCGGCTTCGCTGTTTTCGACGGGCAGATTCTTCGGTGTCCCCCCGGATGCTACGAGGAGTTTACCAAAGTTAACGGACCTTTCGTCATCGGTAAGTATACTCGACTCATCGGTATCTACTTCCACCACACGCGTATCCAGCCAGAGATTAATGTCGTGTTCCTCGTACCAGTCGGAACTATGAATTTGCGTAGCGTCGATAGGTACATTTCCTTTTGCAACTTCTTTGATTAGGATGCGATTGTAGAGCGGTTTGTCTTCCTCCGTGACGATAAGAATCGATCCGTTCTCGTCCTCCTTACGTAGGTTTTCTGCTGCAGATGCTCCGGCGATTCCGTTTCCCACGATAACGTAGTCAAAGTCCATCAATCGTGTAAATATAGAATACATATATAATAATTCTTTCAAAATAGTCCGAAGAAGTATCCGTCTAACGAATACGAGTATCAAAGATATAGGGAACTCATCTAAAAAACCTTGAAGAGGTTCAAGCCCCCATCAAATATGAAATGAGCCTATTCAACACCTATTTCGAAATTATTTTTAATTTTCGAAGATTGTAAAAATTTTAAAGATACAAAAGGGAAGAACTAGATTCATTGGGGTCGATTAATTTTTTATCTGTACTGGAAAAAAACTAGTCGTAGGATTTGTGTAATTAATGCGACGCTTATTAATCAAGAGGTGGAAAAGTGGACCATCTGCTCGAAAATTGGGATGATGTCAGAAGTATCTTTATGAACCCTATTTTTCTCATGTCGGATTTCGATGGAACTTTGGTACCAATCGTAGATAGACCCGAGAACGCAGTTTTATCTGAAGATATGAGATCCTTGCTCAAACAATTGCTCTCGTTTTCCCCCGTCGCTATAATTAGCGGGCGGGCCATCGATGATTTGAAGGACAAGGTGGATATAGAGGGTGTATACTACTCGGGCAATCACGGATTTGAGATCATCGGGCCGGGTATAAGTTTCGTAAAAAATCGGGCGAAGCGAGCTAGAGAGATTATAGAAAAGATTTGCAACGAGATCGAAGGCGAATTTAAGGACCACATGGATGGTCTAATTGTCGAGAATAAGAAATATACGGCGAGCTTTCACTACAGGCTTCTGGGAAAAAGCGATGAGAGAAAGTTAAAAGAGATATTAAATCAGAAAACCGAGCCTTACAGGAAAAAAAATATCATAGAGATAAATCACGGAAAGAAAATCTTGGAGATAGTTCCTTCCATTAAATGGAATAAGGGAAAAGCCGTATCCTTGCTTTTAAAGGTTGCAGGATTCGAAGAGGAAATCATGCCGATATACCTGGGGGATGACGTCACTGACGAACATGCATTTTCCGCAATTCAACGAACCGGAATCGGTATACTAGTCTCGGAAGAAAGAAGAGAAACCGCCGCCGACTTCCGACTGAGAGATACGGTCGAAGTTAAAAAGTTTCTCGAGAGATTATCGGAAGTTTTGAAATAGATCGAACGAACGATTATTTTCACTAAAGATCGAATTAGCCGATTTTTATAAAATACGAATACAAAAAAATTATTTACAAGAATTCTTCAAGTGTATCGAGATTGAAAACCGTTCCAGAACAACCATTTTTAAGCAACGGAACTCCTTGAAATGTTACATCAGCTTTTTCCATGAAATCTTTTCCGAGCTTAATTTCGTCCGAACATGCAACTCCAACCACGCCCTCATATTCGCCCTTCTTTATGATTTTAGGAATACAAGATCCCCCTGGAAGTATGTGTACATCGTATCCCCTTTCTTCGCCAATTTTACTAGCTTTATTAATCAGACATTCATCCGAGCAATTATTACAGACATAAGATGACAACTTAGAATCGAATGAAGCTTCACACCTATTATCCATGAATCTTCTCGCACAATGTGGTAAAAGTAAAGCCCTTTTGTCGGTCTCTTCGAATTCTTCCCTCTGCGAGAGGTTCTTTGCATGTATATCGATCATGTCATTCATGAGTCTAACGGAGTCGGTTACGGGTATCCCCGTCATTTTTTCTATATTAAACCGGACGACTGCTTTCTCGACTATCTCACCTATTCTGCTGTGAATATCCCCCCTTTCAGAAAACCTTGCCAGCTCCCTGAAAAAGGACCTCGATATTTTAGTTAAATCGAAATCGAATTCGTATGACATGATTCATCTACAATGAAGTTAATTTGAAGTTATTAGTTTTATTATTTCCGTCGATATCTAAAAAGATATTCAGAAATAAGTGGACGAAGCAGGGGACAAATCATGAATCAACGCCATACCAATAAACGCCATTTTTGTTCTATATCTAAAAGTAAAAAACCATAAATAAGCTCTTAAAGAGGGTAACTCATGTTCGTAAAGCACATCCGGGACCCCGTATTTGGATATATCGGAGTGACGGATACGGAAAAACATATCATCGACTCCTTTCCAGTCCAAAGGCTAAGAAGAATAAAGCAACTCTCAGTTACGCATCTAGCCTACCCCGGTGCCAGTCACAGCCGCTTCTCTCACGCCCTGGGAACTATGCATTTGGCAGGTAAAATGGCCGAGAGCCTAAGGGATGAAGTCGAAATACCCGACGAGGAGTGGCAATTGGTCCGACTCGCCGGTCTATTACACGACATTGGGCACGGTCCCTTCTCTCATTCTTCAGAGTCCGTTTTCTCCTCTCGGCTGGACTTAAACCACGAGGATCTGGGAAAAAGAGTTATTGAAGAGAGTTCACTGGCGGATAGAATCGAGGATACAGGTTATAAACCCGATGAGATCGCAGAATTATTGTTCGGTGACCCTAAAAGCGATAAATACTTGAAACAGATAGTTACCAGTCAGTTTGATGTCGATAAGATGGATTTTCTACTGCGAGATTCCTATTTTACTGGAGTCGAGTACGGTCAGGTCGACGTTCAGAGGTTGATTCATGCCATGGACTTTTGGGAAGGAAATATAGCAATTAGTAAGAAAGCCCTTTCGGCGTTAGAAACTTTCATTATAGCCCGTTACGAGATGTTTTTGAACGTTTACTACCATCATACGGTGAGAGCAGCTGAAATAATGCTTCGAGAGGCAATGAATATCGCACACGAGTTATTGGGATTGACTACATTTGACACTATGGATCAATTTTTGGAGCTTGATGATGCTCACGTAGTCAGCGGACTGAGAAACCTCGATCCCTCCAAATTCGAAGGGGAACTTCGGGAAAAGGCAAAAACGGCCAAGGGTATTTTTGATCGATTGTGTAGGAGAGATCTGATAAAAAAGACGTACGAAAGGGAGGTTCACATAGAAGACGAATACGTAGCAAAGCTACTGGGAGACGAATCAGTAAGAAGACAGAAGGAAAAGGAAATAGCGGATAGAGCGGAAGTTGACATGGAACACGTCACAGTGGATGTCCCGACCTTGACGTCCATGCCGTATTATCCAAGAGAAATAGATCCGGAGGAAGTCCCTGTCTTCGAAGTTTTGGTAGACGGTGGTAAGGATACAGTACCATTGTCGGAACACTCCCGGCTGGTAAACGTATTGAAAGGTTACGTGGATATTATTAGAGTGTTCACTAGACCCGATTACAGAGAGGAAGTAGGGAAGGTAGCTAGAAAAGTTTTCAAGGAACTGCCCTTATCAGCTCAAGTCAGCATGTGAACAAAACTCTTACATCTTTATGAAAGTTCGAAACGAATTACAAATAAGCGACGTAGGAGGAGCCCTTAACTATCCAACGGGAATCGAGAGGACTTTTTCGACCTCACTCCGTATTTGCCCCTGAACTCCTTCTCTGGACATGGATCCATCTATAATAGGTATATCCTTTTCCTTGGCGATCCTCTTATACGTCTCCCTAACTTCTTTCTGTAATTCCAAATCTTTTTCGAACTGATCAGGGTTACGAGAAGATTTTTTTCTTTCCAATCCTATTTCCGGAGATATATCAATTAAAATCGTAATATCGGGTTTAATCACCTTTTCATTTATCTTTTCCACCCACTTCTGTTCTAGACCGCGGGAAGTTTGATAAGCTAAAGAGGACAAAATGTATCTCCCCGTAACTACGATCTTACCCCTTTCAACGTTAGGCCTAATTACCTCGTGAAAGTGTTGCGCCCTATCGCTCGCAAATAGGAGAGCCTCGGCCTCTAGAGATAAATCTATTTCCCCCAACAAAGCATTTTTCAGTATCTTACCAATCGGATTGTCGGTGGGTTCCTTTGTCGAGATAACCTCGTGTCCTCCTTTCCGCAACCAGTCGGATAAAAGATCCAACTGAGTGCTCTTACCGCAACCATCAGGGCCCTCCAAGGCTATCAATTTACCTTGATCTTCTCCCTCCATAATTCTACCTACCCAAATGGATATAGTAACGCATATTATAAAGAACACCAGATGCTGGAGAGCGTTTAAATTCTTCCTGATTGATCGCGCTCCTTTCAACTCAGCCTCGGGATTTTATAAAGTTGGATTTAAAAGAAAGGTGGATTAAATCCTTTCAACTTCACATTCAGAAATTACAGTCCGGATTCGATAAATAAAATCAAAGTAACTGCTGAAGATCGAAAGGGATAAAGATCCGTATCTCACTTTTCCACTATCACATTTTCCCCACTTATTTTCACAACCTCGCCGTTCCCGATAAGTTCAGTCGGATCCATTTCGAACCTGTGAAGCATGGGGATCTCCGCAATTATCGCCCCGACTGCGACTATTGGTTCCGCAGATCGATTTATTATCGCCACCGGAGCTTTTCCGTTTCGAGCTAGCTGATAGAGAACGTAGGATCCCACCGTGCTCCCCTTGCCGTGGGGAAATACCAAAACCTTATCTCCGACCGACTCTCCTTCAAGTTGATGACCCTTTTCCACTACTTCTCCAGTTTCGGGATCGATTCCTCCTAAAAACGAAATTGGTTCCTCGCTTACGAGGGCGACACCCTCTGCCTCACCCTCTACGACTACCTCCCCTCGAATTATCATTCCATCATCTCCTCCAGAGATGCTAAATGAACTTTCACGCCTGCAAGGGAAGGCGCATAATGAGCAGCTTTTGTGGAATTCACCGCAATACTGTCGTATCCCATTTCCGAAAGGGGTGCTACGACCATACAGGTATCGCAGACGAGCTTCACCTTGGACTTTCTCAAGTTCGAAAAAACCTCGGTACCCTCAAGTTTATCCCTCAGCCTTCTCGGTATGCATGCCCAGATCTCCCTATCTCCCGTCCTTTTGGAAAGTGAACGCAGTTCATCGACCGATGCGTGTGGACAGCCCACGCATATCAGATCATAATCAGAAGTCTGATCCAATCGATCTACAACTTGTTCGTGCTCTTCGACGCCGAAGAAGATCTCCTCGCCAGTCTCACCAACTTTGGGGTCCTTTTTTACTTCTGGCGTTACGCCCGGGATGTGGTAGAGAGCCACCGCTCCCGATGCAGCCATCCCGGCACCTAAGGCTTTATGCTGTGGGGGGGTGGGATTGACATTCCGCACCACCGGAACCGACTCCGGAAATTGCTCCCCAATCCAATACCCCAGTACGCTGAAGGGAAAAGTTCCTCCATCCCCAAAAAGGTCGGTATCGGGGATTACCTCGATATCTCCCCTTCGGTTCTCTTTCAAGTGGTATCCGTATTCCGGAGTTAGACCGGTGATGGCGGATGCGAGTGCACTGGGAGCCCCTTCCCTGTTCGTACGAGCTCCGAGGACCGAATTTCCGTAAACTATCGCTGAGGATTCGGACCAAGAGATGTGTTCCCCGAAGGAGGGTTTATTACCTGTTAAATACGGAACACAGGAACAAGTGGGTTCAGCTCCGAGTTCTTTGTAAGCGTTCACCATCCTAATCTGTTTTTCGGACATCCCCTTCGGCGCTCCCATATCCCGCCAATTTTCGAGATCTATCCCCGCCGGATTTATTGTAGTAGGAACCGAAACTCTCCCCCCTCTATCCACCATCTCCTCAATAAAATTCAACCCGGCCTCACCGCTAGTCCTCATGGATATTCCCGAAACGTGAGCACTCCCTATGGGGATAAGACGTTCCGCACCGAAAATGTCACCCAATCCGACGAGTATCTCCATGGACTTTTTGACGGCCCCGCCCCTATCCCCCGACAGCATCTTTTCCTGTTTCTCGCCGAGATACAAATTTAAGCACCTTCCTCCTCAGGATCCGGGATCTCCGCTATTTTGAACCTTTCGTCGTTTCCCATATCCTTGGTCGCATCAATCCCCATCTTACAACCAAGCCTCGTCTCCGGATCTGCGACCGGATCAAGACTGGACCCTTCGACGTCCGGCTTTATTACGGCGTCTTCGTCGGCGCGAAACCTCGTTGCAATTGCCCACTCGAGGCTTTGATGATCGTAAATATCTATATCCTCATCCACGACAACTACATGTTTCATACTCGGATGACCCCTGAAGGCTGCCTCTACTGCCCTACGAGCATCGTTCGAGCCCTTCTTACGAATGCTGACTGCACCGTGAAGCCATCCACATCCCCCCGGCGTCAGAATGACGTTCCGGACATCGACGACCTTGTCAATCTCCTCAAAAATTAAAGGTTCCCTGGGTATGCCCATTAGATATTGATGTTCACGGCTCCCCGGCAACAAAGCTTGATAGATTGCATCCTCCCTCCTCATAATATTCTCCACTTCGAAAACGGGTTGTTTTCTTACCGCGTCGTAAGTTCTCGTTATGTCCGCGAAGGGGCCCTCTTCAGCCCTCTCGCCTACGAGAAGTTTGCCTTCCAAAACCATCTCCGCTCCCGCGGGGACCCCCAAATCCAGAGAGTGACATTTTACCAGCTCAAGACTTTTTGACAAATCGTTAGCTATCCCATACTCGTCCATCTCGTAGGGGGGAGAAGAAGCAGCTGCCATGGCGACCGCCGGGCTCACACCAATAATTGCCGCTACCTCGAGAGATTCTCCCCGATCTTCAGCTTCGGCAAAAATTTCATACAAGTTTCGAGGTACGATCCTTACGGCAAATTTCCGCTTCCCTATTAACATCATTCGATGGAACGAAAGATTCCTGTTTCCATCGGAGTCCTTGGCTACAAGGACACTCGAAGTGACATAAGGTCCTCCATCCTTCCCGAAATGTTTGAGAATAGGGAGCTTCTCCAAGTCGACCTCCTCCTCGATGACTTCCATAACCGGACCTGAAGATCTAATTCTGGGCTTTCGAGAGGAAGCGAGCGCACGTCTCAATCGATTTATTAACTCGTCCTGCTCAATACCCAACCCCAAAGCAATTCTCTTTCGACTTCCGTAGATATTTCCGACTACCTTCATTTTTCCACGATTTACCTTTTCAAAAATCAGCGCGTTTTCTGAATCTCGAAGGAGGCTAGCGATTTCGTATCTAGTCGAGACCTCCTTTTCCACCCGCTCGAGTTCTCCCAATCGATCCAAGCTTTCTAGGAATTCTCTAAGATTGCTCATCTTCTCTAAATCCGCTCCAGCTTTGATAAAGTTGATGATCGATATTAAATCGTTCAAGTATTTTGCCGACTATAAAGTCTATAAGGTCGTTAATTCCTTCGGGAGAATGATAAAATCCCGGCGCCGCGGGGAGAACAGTTCCCCCGCTTCTGCTCAATTTCGCCAAATTCTCCAAGTGAATACGATTCAACGGAGTCTCTCTGGGAACCAGTACCAATTTTCTTTCCTCCTTCAAGGTAACGTCCGCAGTCCTGGTGATGAGATTATCGGACACACCATTCGCCATTGCCCCGATGCTCTTCATACTGCATGGAACGATCACCATCCCATCGGTTTCTACAGACCCACTGGAAATTGGGGCTCCCAAGTTATCGTAATCATAAGATCGAGTCGCCATTTCCTCGAGGTCACATCTTTCCGCATCCGACTCTAATTTTAAGATTTTTTCCGCGGCGGGCGATATAATCAGATCGGTTTCAATCTCCCTCTTTCCACAGACCTCAAGCAACCTTACACCATAATCGACTCCTGTACAACCCGTAATGCCCACGACGAGACGCAATTTGATACACCCTAAATTCGTATTGACTATCAATCTTTAAAAGAACCGATGATGATAACTTCTGGAGACCACTCTACGTTTGATTTCGCTTTTTCCACCGTAACGAATTTCTTTCTTACGGTAATTACAGTGAAAGGGGGAGCGAGAACTATGCACTACAGAATTGATAAAAAGACCGTCAAAGAGAAGACTTACTAAGCAGGTGTTAATAAATTAAATTAAAAATAACAGGAAGAAGGTCTGAATAATGAGATTGTTACTTATCCACGCGGACTTTCTTGAGTTCGTGGCAAAGGAAAAGACAGGTGCGGCAGAAGAAATTTCCGAGGATCGAAAATCCGGACGTGCAGAGGAGACTTTAGTCGCGTTTATAGCCGTAGAGGAAAGTGACGAGTCGGACCCGGATTCCATTATCAAAAGAGCATACGACGAAATAAATGAAGTCCTTAAAAAAGTAAATGCCGAATCCGTGGTTATATATCCGTACGCCCACCTAAGTCAATCTCTGTCCTCGCCGGAGGCCGCGACGGAAGTTTTGAAAGGGATTCAGGAAAGGTTCGAAGAAGAGGGCATAGAAACTTTACGTCCCCCATTCGGATGGTATAAGAAATTCAATTTGAGTTGCAAAGGACATCCTCTCTCCGAACTTTCGCGATCCATAACTCTCGAAGAGGAGAAAGAGAGAGAAGCAGAAGAAGAGGAGATTCGAAGCGATTGGATCGTAATCGACGAGGAGGGTGAAGAACACGACCCTGCCTCCTTCGACGCCTCGGCAGATTTTAGAAAGATTATACGCAGCGAGTTGGAAGGCACTGAGGAAAAGGGGAAAGAACCCCCCCACGTGGGTCTGATGACGGAAAAAGAAATAGCAGACTACGAAGATTTGAGCGACGCAGGTAACCTCAGATGGTATCCCCGGGGGAAATTAGTAAGGGACCTTCTAATCAAATATGTAAACAGAATAGTATCCGACTACGGCGCAATGAAGGTAGAAACACCCATAATGTACGATTTAGGAAATAAATCAGTCTCAGAGCACTCAGATAAGTTCGGAGAAAGACAATACAGGCTCGAAAGCGGGAGTAGAGAAATGGTTCTCAGGTTCGCCGCTTGTTTCGGAATGTTTTCAATTATGAATGATATGTACCTCGACATGAGCGACCTCCCCCTGAGGATGTACGAACTTTCGACTTATTCCTTCAGGAGAGAACAAAGGGGTGAAATCGTGGGTCTTCGAAGACAACGAGCATTTACGATGCCCGATCTACACACAGCTTGTGCCGATTTGGAAGAGGCCCGAAAAGAGTTCGGCAGTCAGGTCCTCTGGACTTTGAAAACAGAAAAAGATCTCGACCTAAACTATCAAGTAATCTTTAGAACCACGAAGAAGTTTTATGAGGATAACGAGGATTGGATCAAAACACTCGTTCATAACATCGGGAGACCAACTCTGGTCGAAATTCTCGAAGGAAGAAAGCATTATTGGGCTGCAAAATGTGACCTTGCAGCGTTGGATGCGCACGGACGACCTTTAGAAAATCCCACCGTACAGATCGATGTGGAGAGCGCAGATAGATTCGATATAAGTTTTTACGACGACGAAGAGGAAAAAAAGCCACCCATACTTCATACCAGTCCCACCGGTAGCATAGAGAGAGTTTTATGTGCAATTCTGGAAAGCATATCTATAACCGAAAAACCTCAGTTCCCCGTTTGGCTCTCACCAACCCAAGTCAGATTGGTTCCTGTAGGAGAAGAACACGTAGAGACATGCACTAAAATCGTAGAGAAACTAGCTTCTCACAGGGTCAGGGCGGATATCGACGATAGGGACAGAACGGTTGGAAAACGAATCAGAAAAGCGGAGAAGGACTGGGTTCCATACACCATCGTATTCGGAGACAGAGAGAAAGATTCCGAGAAGCTCCCGGTGCGTGTAAGGAAGGAAGGGGAGGAGATCGATATGTCGATCGGAGATCTAAAGGAAAGATTAGCTGAAGAAACTCAAGGTAAGCCATTTCTCCCATTGCCAGTTCCCCGAAAACTTTCCGACAGACCTTCTTTCGTCGGATGAGATTCAGGTGTGCGGATGACCCTCCGTTTAGAGGTCTACGGTTTTGAACTAGAAATAGGAATAACGAAGATAGATGATATAAGGCTCCACGAAGAGATCGTCGAGCCACACCTTTCAGATTTGATAGATTCAATGGAAGAAACTGGCGAGATCATCGATCCTATAATTGTAGACGAGAAATTCGGCGTTGTTTTGGATGGAATGCACAGAGTAGTCGCCCTATCCCGACTGGGACATGATAAAATCCCGGCGTGTTTCGTTAACTACAAGAGCTCCAAAGTAAAGCTCGGCAGCTGGTGCAGAGTTTGGAACGATATATCCATCGAGCGGGCGGTAGAAATCTGTGAAGGTCTGAGATTCGAATTGGAGAGATGTGAACTGGAAAACGCAATAAGTTCGTTGATACATAGGGACAAGAAATTGTTTCTCGCATCCAAAAACGACTGCTTTAAAATATCCGAGATCGACGGCAAGATAAATGAAGTCTTCGTTCTCGCCGAGGATATAGAGCGAGCGATAAGGAATGAAGGGTTCGAACCGAGTTTCGTATCGGAAAAAAATATACTTGAAAAGCTGAATCCGGGGGAAATATCTATCCTGATCCCCCCTGCGAAAAAGGAGGAAGTTATAGAGATTTCCCAATCAAATAAAGTATTCCCCCCAAAAATGACACGTCACGTCATCCCCGCCCGCCCTCTGAACGTAAAAATACCGCTACCACTCTTGGAGGAAAGTGTACTGAAAGCAGATGAGAAAATGACCGAGAAATTAAAGAATTCTCAAACGGAACGACTGCCCCCTGGAAGTTCTTTCGGAGGAAGGAACTACGAAGAGGAACTGATAGTATTTAGAAACTGACGACTTCCGTCTAAGTTACTTACTTTTCGAGCTCTCTCAGTATATCAATCACATGCTCGGCAATTTCCGTAGATCTTTCCCCGATCAATCTTATCATTGGCTCTTTGCCGAAGGCACCCTTATCATAAATAACATCCGGAACCCCGCCAAAGTTCTCTATGGCCTTATCGGGGCCCCACTCCATCGTCTCAACACCATCAGGTTCGTTCCCCCTGTCGAAGCTCGCCATATCGAATCCTAGATCGCGACATTTTGATAGGATTTTTTCGGAGTAGCGGATATTCATAGCAGCTCTGAGATAAGGATCGTGCTTCATCACGGTCATAACGAGCTTTGCCATATGCTCCGAACCGCCTCGGGTCGGGACACCTGAAAGAAAAGGTCGGTTTTCCACCTCTACTATCCTCCCGTTCAATCCTACAACGTCGCATATTCCTTGAGCGTTTCTCGGCCCCATGACAATATTTGTTCCTACTTCGGGGATTAGTCTAGTGAATTCAGGGACGTCGACGAGGGTTTTCGCAGCTTTTAAAACTTCCTCAACCTCTTCCCCATCAGAAGCTAATTTCCAGATCCGGGACATAGGGTTGGCGACATCCAGTCCTGACCCCACTCTAAGTCTTTTTTCGACAACGTCGACCATGAAATTGCCCGCATTTTTGATTGCCCGCTTAATATCTTTGCCCTTTGCGAGCTCGGCAGTTATGGCAGCCGAGAAGGTACATCCGGATCCATGCACATCCGGCACCGAAACCCGTCTCGCCTCGTATTCCAAAAAATCATCGCCGTCGAACAATACGTTGCAGATCTTCTCCCCCTCCAAATGCCCCCCGGTGATGAGGACGTTTTCGGGCCCTATCCGCGCTATTTCCCTCGCTGCATCCTTCATATCTCCGACAGAATCAATTCCAATTCCAGATAATTCGATCGCCTCGTCAATATTTGGGGTTACGAGTTTGGCAACACCGAGAAAATCTTCGAGCGCCTCCCGGGCGCTCCTTTTCAAAAGCAAACTTCCGCTAGCGGATTTCATGACGGGATCGGCCACTAGGTTCAGATCGTGTTCCTTCGCCTTATCTTCGATCGTTTCAATTATCTCGGTCCTGCTAACCATTCCAGTCTTAGACCATTCCACATCGAAGTCATCCATCACCGCATCTATTTGAGTTCCTACGAACTCTCCGGGGAGATCGGAAACTCCCTCAACCCCCCTCGTGTTTTGTGCCGTAGCGGACGTGACGACACTTATACCATGAACTTCAAAAGCAGCGAAAGTTTTGAGATCCGCCTGAATACCTGCACCCCCTCCTGAATCTGATCCGGCAATAGTCATCGCGGAAACGGGCTTCATTTCACTCATCCTACAACCTCCCCTACCAAATAGGTAGGTTTGGCTTCCGTTATTTTTATTTTTACAAATTTTCCGGGGACCTCATCCTCGACTATAGTAGGCTTGTAGTTTTTAAGCCTCGCCTCGTACCCCCCCTTCTTTCCCTCCTTGAGAACTAATCCGGTATCCACTGTACCGACGTATCTTCGGTTTTTCTCGAGACTAATTTCCTTGTGGAGGTCCGTCATCCTTTTCGATCTTCGCTTCTTCTCTTCGCTATCTATTTGATCCATGCCCTCAGCTTCCGTATTTGGCATTGGGGTGAATCGGGTAATGTTCACCTTGTCCGGTTTAATCTCCCTTAAAAGTTTACAACTATCGTTGAAAGCCCCCTCATCTTCCCCGGGAAACCCCACGATAATATCGGTAGATAAATGGAGATTCGGAATATTTTCTTCGAAACAACGAACAATACTCTTAAAATCTTCTACGGTATAATCCCTCCGCATCTTCTGAAGAACTTCGTTATTTCCACTTTGAACCGGGAGATGAAGAAAATTGTAAATCTTTTCGGATCTGTAAACATCTAAAAGTCTATCCAAAATCCCCTTCGCATTTTTGGGATTCATCATCCCTACTCTGACCATAAAATTTCCCGGTATAGAGGTTATTTTATCGAGTAAATATGCTAAATCTACATTATCCTCGAGATCCATTCCATAAGCTCCAGTGTCCTGTGTCGTTATGTAAATCTCCTTACGGCCAAAATCAACCTCCTCTTCAACTTGTTTCAGGATTCTTCCCGGCTCAAAACTTTTCAGCTCCCCTCTGGCAAATTTAACACAACAATAACTACAGTTAGAGGTACAGCCCTCAGCTATTGGAACGGGAGCACTTAAATTGCTAATTCTGTGCCTATGAACCTGAGCCCCTCTGGAGCTCCCATTAAGTTCGGTTATACCGTTCTCCCCGTCGGAGATTCTCCTAACTACGTCAGCAACCTGATCTACAGCTCCACATGAAATAACTCCGGAAAAATTACCTATATCTTCGATTTTCCCGTGGTCTATCAGAGGCAAACATCCCGCTACGATAATTTTCCGGTCATCCTCATCATAGAGTTCCTTCAACCTATAAGTAACCCGGTTGAGAGTCGTCCTAGTGACCGCACAAGTATTTACGAGCACGATGTCCGCTTTGTCCAGGTCCTCTACGATTTCATGCCCTACATTCTCTAATTCCCCCAACATCAATTCCGTATCTCCCTGATTCATCGTGCATCCATAAGTTTCACTATAGATCCGCATGATTATCACGTTCTTTATTTATCTTCCAACGAATTAAACGAACGGCAGATCCAAAAAGTCGTACCGCTCCGGGTGAAAATCTAGTAATTTTAGTTTTTAAATTTGCGGAAGTGTTAATAGAGGTAAAACTAAACCTAGCACGTCTTTAAGAAGTTAAAACGGAAGAACAAAAATCGAAGGTGTTTGATATTCCGAAAAAGATTCAGATATCGATAGCACAACTGGACAACTACGGCCCTTGGACCGTTACGCCGGAACCAAAGCCCGAAGCCTATCTACAGATGCTTCAAACAAGGCTATTTGCTGATCTAGAAGAGGAATTTTCGAAAAGGGGTGGATTGGCGTTCATAACGAGATACGACAATACCATAGCAGTATCCAACGGGCTAACCTTAGACGATCACTTAAAAATTCAGGGAAGGATCCGGGAAAATTATCCCGTTACTGTAAGTTTCGGTCTCGGCAACGCAGAGACTGCATATGAAGCTCAGAGATTGGCCAGCGAAGCTCTACAAAATACGGGAAGCAGTCAATCCTCCGAGAGATGCGAGGAAGTCAACGGAGATTATCTTGAATTTCCAAATGAGAGTTTTGTACAGATCTCGCATATCGACATAAATCACGTCACAGGATTTACGGATGTCGATCCCATTTACGATACCCACCACCTAATACAGGAAGTCCATCTTTGTCTATCCGATGCGCTCGTATCTAAAGGAGCACTCGTCTTCTATACAGGAGGGGATAACTTCATGGCTCCTTCAAATGGTTTGAAAAAGGAAGAGATACTCGAAATTCTCTCAAAAGTAGAAGAAGAAACCGGAATAGAACTCAAAGCAGGAGTAGGACGTTCAACCAATGCAGTTGAGGCAGCATATTTAGCCAGTGAAAGCCTACACGCTATTCGGGACGGGAAAACGAAAGACGAAGTATTCGTTAAGGAATCGAAATAGTGAGAATTTTTTAGGGGAATTATTGTTTTTATCCCTGTAATATCTATTCAGATATCAAAACCGTCGCAATCAGACGATAGAGAATAAAATTTAATCCAACTGTACCAATGATTTGCAACGGACAGCTATTGACAGCCCCCCATAACCATGGTTACTTTAAAAGGATTAATAACCTAAAAAGAAGGGAGTACTTACTCAAAAGGTAAAGATAGAGATGTACGAGAAAAATAACGTTCATAACAATGAGACCGACCGGGTCTACGTTCCGGACATAAGCACAGTTGTAAATGGAAGAATCACACAGTTAGCGGAGTCCGGAGAGATTTTGAAAAGTAAAGTGGTTGTACCCAGAGTCATATTTAACGAACTTGAATGCAGGGCAGGGCTCGGTAAGGACTCCGGATATAGCGGTCTCGCCGAACTTAGAAAATTAAAGGATTTATCGGATAGAGGAAATATCGAATTTTCGTTTAAAGGAGACAACATCTCCTCTATAGAAGAGCTACCAAATGCAGAAATACGTCGCCTGATTCGCGATGTAGCTCTTGAAACTGGCGGAACTCTCGTTACAAGCGATGAAGTAATGGCAGAAGCGGCAGAGGTGGAAGGAATTGACGTCAAGTATTTGAAACCGTTGCATGAAGAGGAGAGAGAACCTCGATTGTTCAAATATTTTGACTCCGAAGCCATGTCCGTTCACCTCAAAGAGGGGGTGGAGCCTATGGCTAAGGTCGGGAGGCCCGGAGATTTCAAAATAAAGAAAATGGGGGATAAAATTCTGGAAGAAACGGATATGCGGGAGATCAGCCGAGAGATAAACGAACTTGCAAGAAGGGACCCGGACGGGTACATAGAGGTCGAGAGGGAGGGTGCGAGCCTGATTCAGCTGGGCGAGTACAGGATTGCCATCGCAAGGCCTCCATTCAGCGACGCCATCGAGATAACTGCCGTACATCCAATCGTACGGGTCGATCTCGAAGGATACGCCCTTTCGGACAAGTTAAAGGAACGTCTGGATCAGCAAGCGGAGGGAGTCTTGGTCGCAGGGCCTCCGGGCGCGGGAAAGTCCACTTTTGCTCAAGCACTGGCCGATTTTTATCAGGAAAAGGGTAAGGTCATAAAGACGATGGAATCACCCCGTGACTTACAGGTAGGTGATGAGGTAACCCAATACACCGCCTTGGAGGGGGATATGAGTTTAACCTCGGACATTCTCTTAATGGTCCGTCCGGACTACACAATATATGACGAATTGAGAAGATCCGACGACTTCGAAAATTTCGTCGATATGCGCTTTGCCGGCGTGGGAATGATCGGTGTGGTCCATTCCACAAAAGCGATCGACGCGGTCCAAAGGTTAATTGGACGTGTCGAACTGGGTATGATCCCGATGGTCGTAGACACCGTAATCTTCGTGAGGGGTGGTAGGGTAAAGGACGTGTATGCGCTCAGGCCGACGGTCGGCGTTCCTCACGGGATGGGTTCCCCCGATTTGGCCCGGCCGATGGTGGAAGTACAAGACTTTGAGACGGGCGAACCGTGCTATCAAATCTACTCCTTCGGGGAACAAGTGGTCGTCATGCCGGTCGAGGAAAGGGAAACTTCTCAAAGGGAGAAAGAAAAAGCGCGTGAACTGAAATCGCTGGTCAAGGAACGAACCGGAGCGGACGTTGATGTCGAAATGTTATCGGAAAGAAGCGCAATCGTAAAGGCAGATCCCCAGGATGTTCCAAGGATTATAGGTAGAAACGGAAATACGGTCGACGGCCTCCAAAATGAGCTGGGGGTAAGGATAGATGTACAGGAGGGAAAGCCAACTGCAGCTCCCGAGAAGTTCGAGCCCGATATCGAGGACCACGAAAAGCACTTAATCTTTAGCTTTGGAAGCGAACATGGCGGGAAACATGCAAAAATATTCGCAGGAGGAAGCCTCCTTTTCAAAGGATCAATCGGCAATAACGGGGAAATTAAGGTAAACAAAGACACCCAAATTGGAGAACAACTGAAAAACGTCATAAATCACGGGCTTCAAATTGAGGCCGAAATAGTATAGGAACTTTTTAATTTTCCCGACCCGATTTAGATAATTAAACTATTTAAGTATAGCAAGTTTTTACAATAGTTGATCAATAGATATAGATCTCGCATGAGGTAATAAAAAAATGGATAAAAAAGAAAGAAAAGAGTATTACGAGGAGCTCGGAATAGAGCCCAAAAAAGTCGAAGAGCACAAGAACCAGGAAGATGGAGTAGAAATAGTAGAGAAATCGGAAGAAGAACAAAAGAAAGAGGAAGAAAGACGGGAAGAGGAACTCGAACAATACAGAGAAGTTTCCGGATTTTAGATTTCCTTCAAAAAGATAAAAACAGATTACGTCTCATTGAAGAGCTCAAACTTCCCTTCAGGTCAAAGAAGAGTTACTTAGACACGATTAAAGAGTATTTATTTTCCAACACTAGCTTACGGGATTCAAATTGGATACGACCCCCCCCTTTTATAAGTCTCTCGAAAACAAATCGGTAGAGAGGGGCCCGTAGCTCAGGTGGATAGAGCGGCAGCCTCCTAACATCAAATGGAAGAAAGCTGCAAGTCGCGGGTTCGAATCCCGCCGGGCCCGCCACCTATCGCAGAACAAAACCTTCTCTAAAATTTCTATCCCAATGCCTGTTCAGGTCCCGGGGTTTGAATTTCTTTTTTAGGGAGTTGAGTTTTGTTCTTGTCGGCGGG
>Ga0207421_10001336_pt1 | contig 31930 bp, 29 predicted proteins | sample SodLakKL_010_SED_4_FD_187542 | JGI IMG/M metagenome (GOLD analysis project Ga0207421, IMG submission 187542) | Alkaline sediment microbial communities from Lake Tanatar, Kulunda Steppe, Russia - 8KL_010_SED (SPAdes) (version 2) | ecosystem: Environmental > Aquatic > Non-marine Saline and...
GACGACCCCGATCGGCGCGCACTCCCGTGCCCACCGCCAGTCGCTCCTCGCTTTCGTGCCAGTCGCTCCTCGCTTTCGTGCCAGTCGCTCCTCGCTTTCCCGCCAGTAGCTACTTGATCGTGGGTTCGCATGGTCCCGCATATGACACAGCGACACGACGTCATCGTCGTCGGGGTCGGTGGCATGGGGGCCGCCACGGCGTATCACCTCGCCGAGCGTGGGCTCGACGTCCTCGGGGTGGAGCGATACGACGTCCCCCACGCGATGGGCTCCTCACACGGTATCTCCCGGATCATTCGTAAACCCCAGTATGAGGACCCCGCCTACGTCCCGCTCGTGGAGCGGGCGTACGACCTCTGGCGCGACCTCGAGGCGAAGACGGGACGCGACCTGCTCTTTATCACCGGGGGGATCGACGCCGGGCCGCCCGGGAGCGAGGTCCTCGAAGGCTCGCTCGAATCGTGTGCGGCACACGACCTCGAACACGAGGTCCTCTCGGCCGAGACGGTAAACGAGCGGTTTCCCGGCTACGACCTTCCGGCGGACCATCGTGCAGTCTACCAACCGGATGGCGGGTTTCTCGTCCCGGAGCGATGTATCGTCGCCCACGTCGAGGCGGCCCATGCGGCGGGCGCGACGATCCGCGCCCGCGAGCCGGTTCACGAGTATCGTCACCTCGACGACGGCGTACGGGTCGAGACCTCGAAGGGGACCTACGAGGCCGACCGGCTCGTCGTCACCGCCGGCGCGTGGGCGGCGAAGCTCCTTCCGGCGCTTGAGGGGCTCGCGGTCCCCGAACGACAGGTGCTCGCGTGGCTCCAGCCGACGGAGCCGACCGCCTTCGATGCCGACCGCTTCCCCGTGTTCATCCACGAAGCCGACGACGGCCACTACTACGGGTTCCCCCGCCACGACGTCCCGGGGTTCAAGTTCGGGAAGTTCAACCACCGCGAGGAGACCGTGGACCCCGACGGGTTCGATCGCGACCCGGAGCCGGCGGACGAGGAGCTGCTCCGATCGTATGCGGACCGGTACTTCCCGACCGGCGCGGGACCGACGATGCAACTCACGACGTGTCTGTTCACCAATACCCCCGACAACCACTTCATCCTCGGGCGGCTTCCGGACGAGCCGCGTGTGACGGTCGGCGCGGGCTTTTCCGGGCACGGCTTCAAGTTCGCGAGCGTCATCGGCGAGATCCTCGCGGACCTCACGATCACCGGCGAAACCGACCACGAGATCGGCCTCTTCGACCCGGCGCGGTTCGGCTGATCGTCGGTTATCCTTGCACGGACGGCCGGACCGCTGGTTCCTTATCGCTCACCGTCGAACGGCCCAGTATGACCACGGTTGCCGATCTGATCGATCGATTGGAGGCGGAGGCGGCGGCGGGCGCGAACCCCGAGACGACCCCGGACGTCGGGATCATCATGGGCTCGGACTCCGACCTCCCCGTCATGGCCGGTGCCCACGAGGCGCTCGCGGGGCTGGGCTTCGCCGAGCAGACCGACTTCGACTCGCCGCCGTCGGCCCGGTTTACCTACGAGAGCTACGTCGTCTCCGCCCACCGGACGCCGGATCTCATGTACGCGTACGCCGAGACGGCCGCCGATCGGGGGATCGACGTCGTGATCGCGGGCGCGGGCGGGAAGTCCGCGGACCTGCCGAACATGACCGCCTCCATCGCGTTCCCGGTCCCCGTGATCGGCGTTCCGGTGCAGGAGAAATCGGTCGATTCGGTGATCGGGATGCCGAGGGGCGCGCCCATCGTCGCCGTCGACGCCGGCAAGTCGTTCAACGCGGGGCTGTCGGCCGCACAGATCCTCGCCCGCGAACACGAACAGGTCCGTGAGCGGCTGATCGCGTATCACGAGGGCCTGAAAGGCGACGTTGCGGCCGTCTCGGCGGACCTCCACGACCTCGGGGTCGACGCCTTCCGTGAGAAACACGACGGGTAGCCGGGACGACATCGCCGGGGCGGCACTCCTGACCGTCACGATCGATCGCCGATCCCGGCCGGCTTACCCGGTACCCCACGCCGTTTAGGGGCACGAGTGGTTCGGGCGGGTATACCGTGTCGGCCCGGATCGCTCACGCCCTGGATCGTCTCGCCACCCTCCGTGAGGACCCCCGCACGCCGATCCTGCTCGTCATCGCCGGCGGATGGTCGCTCTCGCTCGGTGTGCGCCTCGTGTACCCCGCGATCATTCCCCACCTCCGGACGGCCTACGGGATCTCGCTTTCGACCGCCGGGCTCCTGTTGACGGTCCTCTGGCTCGCGTATGCGATCGGTCAGCTCCCCGGGGGGATCCTCGCGGACCGCCTCGGCGAGCGGCGCGTCCTCGTCGCGAGCACGTTCATCTCGGGGGCGACCCTCGGGCTCGTCGTCGTCGCCGGGGCCGTCGAGGTGCTGTTCGCGGCGACCGTCCTCTTCGGGCTGAGCACCGCGCTCTACGGGGTCGCTCGCTTTACCATCCTCACCGAGGTCTACCCGGACAACGACGGCACCGCTATCGGCGTGACGATGGCCGCGGGCGACCTCGGCAACGCCGTCTTGCCCCCGTTCGCCGGCTTCCTCGCGGTCACGTTCGCGTGGCAGTTCGGCTTCGCGTTCGCCGTCCCGCTCTTCCTGTTGGCGGGCGTCGGGCTGTTCGTCGCGTTGCCGCGCTCGGATCGCCAGCGGGCGATGGCCTCGTCCGACGATGCCCCGGAGGAGCCGTGGCTCACGCGGACTGCCGCGACGGTTCGGCGGGTCGCGAGCGCGTTGCGGAGCCGACCCGTCGCCGTCGTCACCGCCATCCAAACGCTCGGATACTGTGCGTGGCAGGCGCTCACCGGCTTTTATCCGACCTACCTCATCGACGTGAAGGGGTTCGCGCCGACGACGGCGACGTTGCTTTTTGGCGGCTTCTTCGCGCTCGGCGTCGTCGTCAAACCCCTCGCCGGTCGGGCCTACGACGCCTCCGGCATCCGCACGACGCTGCCGGTCATCCTCGGGGTCGCTGGTGTCGGGCTCGTTTTGCTCCCGTTCGTCGACTCGTTGCCGGGGATCCTCCTCGTCACGCTCCTTTTAAGCAGCATCCTGGGCTACTCGACGGTGACGCTCACCCACCTCACGGCGTCGTTGCCGGCGGCCGTCCGCGGCTCCGGGCTCGGCGTCCTCCGGACGGGATACATGGTGATCGGCGCGGGCAGCCCGGTCGTCGCTGGCCTGCTCGCCGACGCCGACCTGTTTGATGAGGTGTTCTTCATCCTCGCCGCGCTCGTCGCCGTCGGCGCGTGCCTGACGGTGTTGCTTTCGGAGGGGTAGCCGCGGCGTGGCCTTCGGAAGGAGCCGCGACGCGGGGTCGCGCCGGGTGTTGAGTCGGGCTGATCGGCTCTCCCGCCCTTCCGACGAACGGCTGAAAACCGGGTTATCCGACGTTTGCGCCCGGATCGCCCGTGGACGCGTCCGCGCGAACGAGAATCAACGCTTATGAGGGGGCGGTCCAAACGCCAGCACGTTACGGAGACCTACATGAGCGATTGGATAGCGATCGGCGCACTGGCGGCCGTTGGCCTGCTCATCCCGTTAGCGATGATGGCAGTGTCCGCGTTGCTCCGCCCAAGCGTGCCGGAGACAGGAAAAAGTACCATCTACGAGTCCGGCGAGACCCCGACGGGCACGACGCGGATCCGGTTCAACATTCAGTACTACATGGTCGCGTTGTTGTTCGTCGTCTTCGACATCGAGACCGTGCTGTTGTTCCCGTGGGTTACGATCTACCGGCCGGCCCTCGAGGCGGGCGTGCCGATGATCGACCTGCTGTGGCCGATGCTCGCGTTCGTCGGCATTCTCGCGATCGGACTCGTCTGGGCGTGGCGGACGGGCGCGGTCAAATGGACCAAAAGCCCCCGCGCGACCCGCAGAAAAACGGAGCGTGAGGTTAACCAATGAGCAGCGAACAGCAACCGTTTATTACCGACGAATCGCGCGTGGTCACGGAGACCCGAGACAGCCGCATCACCGGTCAGGGCGACCGGTTCAACTCCCGACTCCGGGAGGCGTTCGGGTCCTCCCCGTTCATCCTCACCAAGTTCGATAAGTTCCTGAACTGGTGCCGTGGCTCCTCGATGTTCATGCTGCAGTTCGGGATCGCCTGCTGCAGCATCGAGATGATGCACACCTACGCGGTGAAACACGACCTCGACCGCTTCGGCAGCGGGGTCCCCCGCGCGTCGCCGCGACAGGCCGACGTGATGATCGTCCCCGGAACGATCGTCTCGAAGTTCGCCCCGCGGATGAAACGCGTCTACGACCAGATGCCCGAGCCGAAGTTCGTCGTCGGGATGGGCTCGTGTACCATCTCGGGCGGCCCCTTCCAGGAGGGCTACAACGTGATCAAGGGCGCGGAGGAGGTCATCCCGATGGACATCCACGTCCCGGGCTGTCCACCCCGTCCCGAGGCGCTCGTCTACGGCGTCGTCAAACTTCAGGAGCGCGTCGCCAACGGCGAGGCCGCCCCGGTGACGGTCAAGCCGTACGAACTCGAACAGTTCGGCGACCTCGAACGCGACGAACTGGTCGATGCGCTCGTCGACCAGATCGATGAGGATGAACTCGTTATGCGATACAACTTCGCTGATTCGCCATGAGCTTGGAACCGCTCGACTCCCCCGACGCCGATGTCATTCCGGAGCGCACGCCCGAGGAGCTGGAGGCGCTGCTCGGCGACCTCGTGCTCGCTCGCGACGACCATCTGAACGCGCCCGGGTTCGTCATTCGACCCGATACCGTTCAGGAGACGCTCTCGATCCTCAAAGAGCAGGCGGGCTATGACCACCTCTCGCTCGTCACCGCTCAGGAGTACGAGAACCGCTATGAGTCGATCTACCACCTGAAGAAGTTCGACGACCCGACCCAGGAGGTCAGCGTCGTCGTCCCCGCGGACAAGGACCAGCCAGTCTCGGAATCCGGCGAAGCCGTCTTCCGGACGGCCGACTGGCACGAGCGCGAGGCGTACGACCTCGTCGGGATCGAGTACGACGATCACCCCGACCTCCGTCGGATCCTCCTCCCGCAGACGTGGCAGGGCCACCCGCTCTCGCTCGATTACGACATGAACCAGCCGCAGATCGCGGCGCTGCCGGCCCACGTCAACCCGATCCAGGACCACCACCGGGACGACGAGTCGGACACGATGTTCCTCAACATCGGTCCCCACCACCCGGCGACCCACGGCGTGCTTCACTTAAAAACGGTGCTCGACGGTGAACAGGTCGTCGACATCGAATCCGACATCGGCTACCTCCACCGCTGTGAGGAGCAGATGGCCCAGAGCGGGACCTACCGCCACCAGATCATGCCGTACCCCGACCGCTGGGACTACATCTCGGCGGGGTTACTGAACGAATGGGCGTACGCGCGCGCGGCCGAGGACCTCGCGGACATCGAGGTCCCCGAATACGCACAGGTCATCCGCACCATGGGCGCGGAGATGTGCCGGATCGCCGCGCACATGCTGGCGTTGGCGACGTTCGCGCTCGACGTGAACGGCGACTTCACGGCGACGTTCATGTACGCCATCAACGACCGCGAGCGCGTGCAGAACCTCCTGGAGGATCTCACGGGTCAGCGGCTCATGTTCAACTACTTCCGGCTCGGCGGCGTCGTCTGGGACCTGCCGGAGCCGCGCGAGGAGTTCTTCTCGAAGACGCGTGACTTCCTCGACCAGCTGCCCGGAAACATCGAGGAGTACCACAACCTCGTCACCTCGAACGAGATCTTCCAGATGCGGACGATCGATACCGGCATCCTGCCGCCGGAGGTCGCGAAGAACTACGGCGCGACCGGCCCGGTCCTGCGCGGCTCGGGCGTCGATTACGACCTCCGCCGTGACGACCCCTACGGCTACTACGACGAACTCGACTGGGACGTCATCACCGAGGACGGCTGTGACAACTACAGCCGCCTGCTCGTCCGGATGCAGGAGGTCGAGGAGTCCGCGAAGATCATTGGACAGTGTGTCGACCTGCTGGAGGACTGGCCCGAGGACGAGCGGACGATCCAGGCCAACGTCCCGCGCACGCTGCGCCCGGACGACGACACCGAGATCTACCGCGCCGTCGAGGCCGCGAAGGGCGAACTCGGCATCTACATCCGCTCGGACGGGACGGACAAGCCCGCCCGCTTCAAGATCCGCTCGCCGTGTTTCTCGAACCTCCAGACGCTGCCGGAGATGGCGAACGGGGAGTACATCCCTGACGTGATCGCCGCGCTCGGCAGCCTCGACATCGTGCTCGGGGAGGTGGACCGCTAATGGCGGACGCCCCGGCACAGCTGTTCCCCGAGTTTATCGTCGACACCTTCGGGCTGCCGGGCGTGCTCGGCGAGGTCGTCGCGGCGTTGATCGCGGCGTTCGTCGTCGGCAACATCGTCCTCGCGTTCACCGGCGTCGCCGGTCCGTGGGCGAAACGGAAGATCACGGCGGCGTTCACCGACCGGATCGCCGTCAGCCGGATCGGCCCGTTCGGGCTGCTCATCATCCCGGCCGCAGCGGTGCAGCTCCTCGCGAAGGAGCTCATCGTCCCCGAGGGCGTCGACCGCCCGACGTGGGACCTCGCGCCGATCATCCTGCCGGCCTCGGCGTTGCTCGGCTTTGCCGTCATCCCGATGGGACAGCTCGGCCCGGTGAACCTGCATCTCGCGGACCCCGAGGTGGGGCTCGCGCTCGTCTTCGCGTTCGCCTCCATCGCCTCCGTCTCGTTGGTGATGGCGGGCTACGGCTCGAACAACAAGTACTCCATGCTCGGCGGGCTTCGTGCGGTCGCACAGAACCTCGCGTATGAGATCCCGCTCATCGTGACGGCGATGTCCGTCGTGATCTTCGCGGGTACCCTGGAGATGAGCGGCATCGTCGCCGCTCAGAGCGAGACGCTGTTCTCTGTCGGCGGCTTCGACATCCCGGCGTGGTACGCGCTCGTGAACCCGTTCGCGTTCGTGCTGTTCCTCACGGCGAACATGGCCGAGATCGGCCGGAACCCGTTCGACATTCCGGAGGCACCGACGGAGATTGTCGCGGGGTACCAGACGGAGTACTCCTCGTCGTATTTCGTCCTGTTTTATCTCGGCGAGTTCGTCCACATCTTCCTCGGCGGGGCGATCCTCGCGGTGACGTTCCTCGGGGGAGCCGCCGGCCCCGGACCGGAGAGTATCAGCTTCCTCTGGTTCGTGGTGAAGATCTGGGGCTTCTTCCTGTTCACGCAGTGGTGCCGCTCGGCGCTGCCACGTGTCCGCATCGACCAGCTCATCGAGATCGGCTGGAAGGGGATGCTCGTGTTATCGTTCGCGAACCTGGTGCTCACGGCCGTAATCGTGGGGGTGATCGCATAATGATCGGATTAATGAAGTCGATGGCGACGACGATGAAACACGCCCTGGACGGCAAGACGTTCACGGTGAAATACCCCGAGGAGGCGCCGGACGTCAGTCCGCGGTTCCGTGGGGTCCACAAGTTCAGCCAGGAGCGGTGTATCTGGTGTCGACAGTGTGAGAACGTCTGCCCGAACGACACGATCCAGATCGTTCAGGACGACCAGCGCAACGGCGAACAGTACAACCTCCACATCGGTCAGTGTATCTACTGCCGGCTGTGTGAGGAGGTGTGTCCGGTGGATGCGATCCTCTTGACGCAGAACTTCGAGTTCACCGCGGACACGAAAGACGAGTTCGTCTACAACAAAGAACAGCTCAAGAACGTCCCGTGGTACAAGGGTATCGACCCGCTCGAATCCCGCAATCCCGACCGCAGCGCGTGGATCGGCGAGGGTGACGGCGAGATCGACTACCAGTAGCGGGACCGTCTCGAAATCTTCAAAGGGCTTCTCATAGGAGACAGATACAATGGTTTATCAAACCATCGCGTTCGTGCTGTTCGCCGCGGTCACGTTGGCGTTCAGCTTGGGCGTCGTCCTCGCACGCGACACGTTTCATGCCGCGTTGCTTCTGGGCGGTGCCCTGACGAGCGTTGCGGTACATTACGTGATGTTGCAGGCGGAGTTTATCGCCGCCATGCAGATCCTCGTCTACGTGGGCGGGGTTCTCATCCTCGTCACGTTCGCCGTAATGCTCACGCGATCGGAACGGGAAACGGAGGTGAGTAGTTCATGAGTGAAACGAGCGGGCCGAATCGGATCGTCGCGGCGGTCGCGGCCGGCTCCCTGTTCGCCCTCTTGGCGATCACGTCGATCACGGCGGAGTTCGAGGAGGCGGCGGGCTTCCCCGAGGGCGAGTCGGTGATCCACAACATCGGCTACGCGCTGTTCAACCTCGGCGGTCATGAGGTCGCGACGATCCCCTCCGAGGGGTTCCTCGCGGCGTTTTTGATCGTCGCCTTGGCGCTCGACGTCGCCGTCGACGGAGCCATCTACCTCGCGAAACGCGAGGAGGACGGCACGATCATCTCGGCGGTCGGGACGGCCTTTACCGACGGCGGTCGTGATGGGGGTGAGCGGTGATGGTGCCGGTCGAGTGGTACCTCATTCTCGCCTCGGCGGTGTTCTGTATCGGACTGTTCGGCGTGCTCACGCGACGTGATGCGCTGTATTTCCTCATGAGCGTCGAGCTCATGATGAACGCCGCGAACATCAACCTCGTCGCGTTCGCGCTGTACTACGGCGACCTGACCGGGCAGGTGTTCGCGCTGTTCGTCATCGCGCTCGCCGCCGCGGAGGTCGCCATCGGCATCGGGATTATCCTCGTGTTATATCGCAACTTCGGTGAGACCGACGTGACCGTTCCGACGGAGATGAGGTGGTAACGATGGTGGACGCATTCGCATACGTTCCGGCTATCGTCCTGCTGCCGTTCTTCTCGTTCCTCGTGGCGCTCGGGGCCGGCAAGTACCTCCCGAAGGGCGGCGCGTTCGGCGGGATCGCCGCAACCGCCGGGTCGTTCCTGTTGTCGATCTGGGTCGCGCTGACCGTCCTCGGCGGTCGTGAGTACAACGAGACGCTCTACACGTGGGCGGGCGGCGAGCAGTTCGAGTTAACCTTCGGCCTGCTCATCGATCCGCTCTCGGCGCTCATGCTCGTCATCGTGACGCTCATCGCGCTGTTGGTCCACGTGTTCTCGCTCGGCTACATGAACGACGAGGGCGAGACCGGCCTGCCGCGCTACTACGCCGGCTTAGGTCTCTTTACCGCGTCCATGCTCGGGTTCGTCGCCGCCGACAACCTGCTCATGGCGTTCATGTTCTTCGAGCTGGTCGGGCTCTGTTCATACCTGCTCATCGGCTTCCACTTCCGTCAGGAGGGGCCGCCGTCGGCCGCAAAGAAGGCGTTCTTAGTCACCCGGTTCGGTGACTACTTCTTCCTCATCGGTGTCGTCGCCGTCTTCGCGACGTTCGGCACCGCACAGTTCGCCGGCGACGGGTCGTTCCCCGTGCTGGCCGAACAGGCGCTGAACGGCGAATTCGACGCCTGGACGCCGCTCGGCCTTGACGTCGGCACGTGGTTCACGCTCGTGGGCCTGCTCGTGCTCGGCGGGGTCGTCGGTAAGTCCGCCCAGTTCCCGTTGCACACCTGGCTGCCGGACGCGATGGAGGGCCCGACGCCCGTCTCCGCGCTCATTCACGCCGCGACGATGGTCGCCGCGGGTGTCTACCTCGTCGCCCGGATGTTCGGCTTCTATGCGCTCACGCCCACGACGCTCGCGATCATCGCGTTCATCGGCGGGTTCACGGCGCTGTTCGCCGCGACGATGGGCGTCGTCAAGGAGGAGCTGAAACAGGTGCTCGCGTACTCCACCATCTCACAGTACGGCTACATGATGCTCGCGCTCGGTGCGGGTTCCTACGTCGCCGCGACCTTCCACCTGATGACGCACGCCTTCTTCAAGGCGCTGTTGTTCCTCGGGGCGGGGTCGGTGATCATCGCGATGCACCACAACGAGAACATGTGGGACATGGGCGGATTGAAGGACAAGATGCCCGTGACCTACGCCACGTTCCTCGCGGGCTCGCTCGCGCTCGCAGGGATCTTCCCGTTCTCCGGGTTCTGGTCGAAAGACGAGATCCTCTATGAGGCGTTCATCCACGGCCTCAACGAGCCGCTGTTGCTCGGCGGCTGGATCATGGGGCTGCTCGCGGTGCCCGTCACCGCCTTCTACACGTTCCGGATGGTCTTTTTGACCTTCCACGGGGACCCACGCTCGGATCTTGCGCGTGACCCCGAGCCGGTTCGCTGGAACGTGAAGGGGCCGCTGTCGGTGCTTGGCGTGCTCGCGGTCGTCGCCGGCTTCGTGAACATGGTGCCGGTGCAGAAGCTGCTCGGCGTCGAGGGGATCGACTTCCTCACCCAGTGGCTCGACAACGAGTTCGGCGGCATCGAGGGCGTCCAGTACTCCGCGTACAACGACCTGCTCGCGACCTACGCCGGCTACGAGGCCGGCACGATCGCCGGCAGCGAGGGGATAACCCTGATCGTGGCGGCCGGGCTCGGGCTCGGGCTCGCCGTCCTCGGGCTCCTCGTCGCCTGGAAGCTGTACAACGTCCCCGAGCCGACCGAGCACACCGAGAAGCTCGGCGGCGCGAAGGACGTCCTGTACAACAACTACTACCAGGACGAGTATCAGGTGTGGCTCGCGCACCGAACCGAGGACGTCGCCGGCGGCGCGAACGTCTTCGATCAGGGCGTCATCGACGGCGTCGTCAACGGGATCTCCTCGGTCAGCCTCGCGGGCGGCGAGCGGGTTCGCCGCATCCAGACAGGGCTCGTCACCCACTACGCCGCGATGTTGACGCTCGGGCTGGTCGCGCTTATCGTCGTCCTCGGCGTCACAGGGGGGTGGTTTTAAATGATTATCGAAGCACTCATCGGATTCACGTTCGTGGCCGCGTTACTGGTTCTGCTTGCGCCGAACGAGTGGGCCGGTCGGCTCGCGTTCGCGCTCAGTCTGGTTCCCTTCGTCGGGAGCCTCTACCTCTGGTCGGGGTTCGAAGCCGGCGGCAACGCCCTCACGGGCGGGACCATCGCCTTCGAATCGCAGATCGAGTGGCTGGAGATCGGCGGTCGATCGGTGTCGTGGTTCGTCGGGTTGGACGGCATTAGCCTCCCGCTCGTCGTGCTCACGACGTTCCTCGTGCCGCTGGCGATCGTCAGCGCGTGGACGCCCATCGACACCCGTCAGAGCCAGTTCTACGGGTTAATGTTGTTCATGGAGGCGAACCTGCTCGGCGTCTTCATGGCGTTGGACTTCTTCCTTTGGTTCATCTTCTGGGAGGCCGTGCTCGTGCCGATGTACTTCCTCATCGGCGTCTGGGGTGGCCCACGCCGGAAGTACGCCGCGATCAAGTTCTTCGTCTACACGAACGCGGCCTCGCTCGTCATGTTCATCGGGTTCATGGCGCTCGTCTTCGGGCTCGGCGACTCGGTGAGCTCGTTCGGCCTGCCGGAGATCACCCAGGCGCTCGCGGCGGGTGAACTCGGCATGTGGTTCGGGATCCCGCCGGAGACGCTCGCGATGGCGGCGTTCCTCGCGATGTTCTTCGGCTTCGCGGTGAAGGTGCCGGTCGTCCCGGTCCACACGTGGCTGCCGGACGCCCACGTCGAGGCCCCGACGCCGGTCTCGGTGATGCTGGCCGGCGTCCTCCTGAAGATGGGGACGTACGCGCTGCTCCGGTTCAATTTCACCATGCTGCCCGATCAGGCCTCCATGCTCGCCATCCCGATCGCCGTGATCGCCGTGTTGAGCGTGATCTACGGCGCGATGTTGGCGCTGGCACAGAAGGACCTGAAGCGGATCGTCGCGTACTCGTCGGTCTCCTCGATGGGCTACGTCATCCTCGGGCTCGTCGTGTTCACGGAGTACGGGGTCGGCGGTGCGACCTTCCAGATGGTCGCTCACGGGCTCATCTCCGGGCTGATGTTCATGGCCGTCGGCGTCGTCTACAACGCGACCCACACGCGGATGATCGACGACATGGCCGGGATGGCCGACCGGATGCCCATCGCGGTCGGCATCCTCGTCGCTGGCGCGTTCGCCTACATGGGACTGCCGCTGATGGCGGGCTTCGCCGGGGAGTTCTTCATCTTCGTCGGCGCCTTCGGCGCGGACGCGGCGCTTCCGTACGCGCCCGTCTTCACCGCGTTGGCGATGTTCGGTATCGTCATCGTCGCCGGCTACCTGCTGTCGGCGATGCAGAAAACGCTGTTCGGGCCGTTCCGGCTCGAAACCGACTATGAGGTCGGCCCCGCGCCGTTCCACGACATCGCGCCGCTCGGCGTGCTGCTCGCGGCGATCATCGTGCTCGGCGTCGCGCCCGACCTGTTCTTCGAGATGATCCGTGATGCTGCGCTGCCGGTCGTCGAGGGGGTGAGCGTCGATGGTTGATCAGCTCCCGCAGTGGGCGGCACTCGCGCCGGTCCTGGCGCTCGCCGCGACCGGGCTGTTGTTGCTGTTGATCGACGCGATCAAGCCGAGTAGCCGGTCGAACACGTCGATGGCGGTGACGAGCGCGCTCGGTGCGCTCGTCTCGCTCGCGTTGACCGTCTGGTTCGTCGTGGCCGGCACCGGCCACGAGGACACCGGCGGGGCGATCTACCTGCTCGCCGACGCGATCAAGGTGGACACCATGGCGTTGTTCTTCACCGCCATCTTCGCGTCGGTGACCGCGCTCGTCGTCGTCGCGGCTCATGACTACTTCCACGACCACGAGAGCCCGGCTGAGTTCTACTCGCTCGTGCTCTTTTCGGCGACGGGGATGGCGCTGCTCGCGGTCGCGAACTCGCTCGCGGTCGTCTTCGTCGCCCTGGAGATGGTTTCGCTGCCCTCGTATGCGCTCGTCGGGTTCTTGAAAAAGAACCGCGGCAGCGTCGAGGCGAGTTTGAAGTACTTCCTCGTCGGGGCGGTCTCCTCGGCGATCTTCGTCTTCGGTATCTCGCTCGTCTACGCGGCGACCGGCTCGCTCATCTTAAGCGACGTCGCCGAGGGCATCGAGTCGGTCGATGGCCTCGCGGGCGTCGCCGGGGTCGGGATCGTGATGATGATCGGCGGGGTGGCCTTTAAGACCGCCTCCGTGCCGTTCCACTTCTGGGCACCGGAGGCCTACGAGGGCGCGCCCGCTCCCGTGAGCGCGTACCTCTCGTCGGCCTCGAAGGCGGCCGGCTTCGTCGTCGCGTTCCGCGTGTTCACCGAAGCGTTCCCTGTCGGCGCGTCGCTGTCGGCGGGCATCGACTGGGTGCTCGCGTTCGGTATCCTCGCGGTCGTCACGATGACGCTCGGCAACTTCGCGGCCGTCGTGCAGACGAACGTGAAGCGGATGTTGGCGTACTCCTCGGTGGGCCACGCCGGCTACGCGCTCATCGGGCTCGCGGCGATAAGCGCCGGCGGCTCCGGTAACGACGCCGTGATGGGTGCGGCGATGGCACACCTGTTGGTCTACGGCTTCATGAACACCGGCGCGTTCCTCTTCGTCGCGATGGCGGAGCGGTGGGGCGTCGGGCGGACCTTCGAGGATTACGCGGGGCTCGCAAAGCGCGCGCCGATCGCCTGTGTGGCGATGGCCGTGTTCATGTTCTCGCTGGCCGGCCTGCCGCCGTTTGCCGGCTTCTTCTCGAAGTACTTCCTGTTCATGGGTGCCATCGACAACGGCTTCGTCTGGCTGGCCGCGGTCGGCGCGATCAACAGCGTGATCTCGCTGTACTACTACAGCCGGGTCGTCAAGGCGATGTTCCTCGATGATCCGTCCTCGCCGAGCGCGCTCGATGCGGTCGACGTGCGCCCGACGGGGCTGTACGGCGCGGTCATCTTCGCAGCGGTCGCGACGGTGCTGCTTCTGCCCGGCTTCGGCCCCGTCATCGAGACGGCCGAGGCGGCGGCTGCGGCGCTGTTCTAACGCGACCGCGTTTTTTTCCTGCATCGCTATTTTATCGGTACCATTGCCTCCGGGCGCGGACCACCGCTTTCGCAACGTTTGTCATCGGGCCCGCGAAACCGCGGGTGTGTCACGGACCAGGCTGTTCGGCTCGCTGTGTGCGATGGTCTTTCTCGTGAACTTCGCGCGTGTCGTGTTCGCACCGCTCGTAGGGGAGTTTATCGAAGAGTTCTCCATCCGTGAGGGGACCGCGGGGCTCGTCGTCACGCTGGCATGGCTCGGGTCGGCCTCGCCACGGCTGCCGACCGGCTGGCTGCTCACCCGCACGAGCCGCACGAAGGTCGTCCTGCTTTCCGGGGTGGTGTTGACGTTCGGCGCGCTTGGCGTCGCGCTCGCGCCCGACGTGCGGACGCTCATGATCGCTGCCTTTTGTGTCGGAACCGCCTCCGGCGTCTATTTCATCGCCGCCAACCCGTTCGTCTCCGAACTGTTTCCGGCCCGCGTCGGCCGCGTGCTCGGGATCCACGGGATGGCGAGCCAGCTTTCGGCGGTCGCGGCCGCGCCCGTCGTGACTGTCGCGCTCTGGTACGACTGGCGATACGCCTTCTACGGGCTCGCGCTCGCGGCGGCGGCCACGACGGTTGTCATCCTCCTTTTCGCCCGCGATGCCGACCTTCCGAACGCCGGCGACGACGACACCGATTTCATCGCCGGAGCGCGCTCGGCATGGAAACTGATCCTCTCGGGGGTCCTCCTCATGGGACTCACGAGCTTCGTCTGGCAGGGGCTGTTCAACTTCTATGAGCTGTACATGATCGACAAGGGCCTCTCGGCGACGGCCGCACGGAACCTGTTGACGGTTCTCTTCGCGGCGGGTGTCCCCGCGTTTCTCGTCTCCGGCGACCTCGCGGATCGCCTGCCGCGGGTGCCGTACATCCTTGCAGTGATCTCGGCGTTCATCGCGGGTATCCTCGCGGTCGTGTTCGCCTCCGGGATCGTCACGGCCGTGCTCGCGAGCGTCCTCGTCGGTTTCGCGATCCACATGTTGTTTCCGGCGACGGACGCGTACCTGCTCGGTTCGCTTCCGGATGCGACCCGTGGGTCGGCGTATGCGGTCTTTTCGGCGGGCGCGATGACGACGCAGGCGGCGGGCTCGTGGGTCGTCGGCGAGGCGATCGAGTTCGGGGTCGCCTACGATACGGTCTTTTTGACCCTCACGGCGGGGCTTGTCCTGCTCGTCGTCGCCTTCGCGGTCCTCGATCGGGCCGGTCGGGTGCCCGGCGGATCCGGCGGCGGGGCGGTCGGCTGAGGCCACGGCGCAGGCGGTACTGGGGGCTGGGTACCGTGCGGCTTTAGACGCTCTGTCCCTTGGGATCGGTAATGGAGTATGTCCAGGAGCGCGTCACCACCCTCCACGCGCTGAGGGACCACCGACCGGACGCGCCGACCGACAGGGCGGCCGTCGTGGTACCGATGACCGAACGCGAGTACGGGACGCTCGCGGCCGAGCGTGTCCTCACCGCGTTGGAGACCGTCGATCCCTCCCGGGTGATCGTGCCGCTGCGTGCGCCGCCGGACCGAGCGCCGGCCTTCGCGGACTGGCTCGACGGCTTCGACCTCTCGGTGGAGACGCTCTGGTGTGACGGCCCGCGGCTGTCCGCGCTGCTCGCCGACGCCGGCCTCAACGGGTCACGGGGGAAGGGACGCGACGTTTGGTTGGGGTTGGGCCGGGCGCTGGATGCGGAGTACGTCGTCGTCCACGACGCCGACACGCGGACCTACTCGCCGTCGTTCGTCCACCGGCTCCTGTTCCCGCTCGCACACGGACACACGTTTTCGAAGGGCTACTACGCCCGTGTCGAGGACGGCGCGCTGTACGGGCGGCTCTTCCGGCTCTTTTTCAGACCGTTACTCCGGGCGCTCGCGCGCAACCGCGACCGCGACGTGCTCGCCTATCTGGAGTCGTTCCGGTATGCGCTTGCGGGCGAGTTCGCGGCCACGACCGACCTGATCGAGCGGCTTCGCTTACAGCGCGGATGGGGGTTGGAGGTCGGCACGCTCGGGGAGGCGTTCGCACACGCCGGCTTCGAGGACAGCGCACAGGTCGACCTCGGCCGCTACGAACACGATCACCGATCCGTCGACGGGCCGACCGGCCTCGCGGACATGAGCGAGGCGGTCGGGGCCGCGACGCTCCGGGTCGTGGCAGAACACGGCGTCGAGATCGATTATTCGAGCCTCCCGGACCGGTATCGCGAAGAAGCCGAACGGCTCATCCGCGGCTACGGGGCCGACGCGGCGTTCAACGGGCTCGAATACGACCGCGACGGGGAGCGGGCACAGGTCGACCGATATGCCGAGGCCCTTGCGGAGCCGGGCGCGGACACGCGTCTGCCAGCGTGGCGGGAGGCATCCATCTCGCCGGCGGCGGTGGCCGACGCGGCCCGCACGGACCTGGCGGCCGTACGTGAGGGCGGGGCGAGCCGAGGGCAGGTCGATCCGGAGGGAGCGATCGACCCATGAGTGGTGACGTGCCGAGCGTCGTCGCCCGCGACGAACTCGCCGGGATCGTCGAACGCTTCGGCGCGCTCACGCGCGCCGAGCTATCCGATGGGCTCTCGGAACTGGCGTTTAAACGGGGCGAGGAGGTCGACCCCGAGGCCGTCGACGCCGCCGTCTCCGTGGCGCTCGCGGAGTACGTACTCGTCCCAGCCCCGGGCGACGCCGTCTCGGGGGCGGTGGAGAGCGTGGATGGGGAAGCGCCATCGGATCGGTCGGGATCCTCCATCCTGCTCGCCGTCGGCCCCGCGGCGTTCCCGACGCCCCCACCGGACGTGGACGCGCTTCCGCACATCCTCCCGATCCCCGATCGGGAGGTGGATCACGAGGCGGTAGCGGTCGCGACGCTCGACCGGTTTCACGACGAGGTCGATGCCGCGCTCGTCGCGGACGACGATGAGCGGCTGGCGGTCCTGCTGGAGGTGAGCTACGATCTTGAGGCGTGGGCGGCCGTCGACGTCGGGGAGGTGCGCGAGCGGATCGTTTCGACGATCGAGCCCTGAGGGGTGGTCTCGGGTGATCCCCGGTGGTCCCGGCGGCGCTTCCCATCGACTTGGGATCGGAGAAACGTTAAGGCCCCCTGAGCGCCTTCTCTCCGTATGGATCTGTCGGGGCTCCGTCGACACGACCCGGAGACGGTGTCGCTGTCCGCGGCGGGACGGGAGGCCGCGGTGTTGGCGCCCGTGATCGACCGTGGCGGGGAGCCCCATCTGTTGTTCACGAAGCGGGCCGAACACCTCGGGCGACACCCCGGACAGATGAGCTTCCCCGGCGGCGGGCGCGAGTCCGTCGATGGGAGCCTGACCGAGACCGCCCTCCGGGAGGCGAACGAGGAGGTCGCACTCGACCCCGCGAGCGTCGAGATCGTCGGCCGACTCGACGACGTCCGCACGAGCAGCGATTACGCCGTCCGGCCCTTCGTCGGGACCGCCCCGGACGCCGAGTTCGTCCCCGACCCCTCGGAGGTCGCGGAGATCGCGGTCCTGCCGGTGTCGGGGTTCACCGACCCGGCGAACTACGAGTCCGAACGACGCGACCACCCCGACTACGGGAATCACCGCATCCACTTCTTTCACGTCGGCGGCTACACTGTTTGGGGGGTGACCGGCCGCATGGTCGTCCAACTGCTTGAAATCGCGACGGATTGGCGGATGCCGCCCGAGCCCGACCGGGTTGTCGATCCCGACGCCGACCTGCCGGTGTAGCGATTTCGGTGACCCCACGCTGTTCGATCGTGTATATATTTCTTTGAGCTTCGTTTATCAACCGGCCGCCGCTGCGGCGGTCGCTCACCACCGATCATAAATGAAACCCCGACGCTCCTCACCCGTCCGCCGCATCCGTCGGGCCCACCGCATCCGCCGGATCCACGACCGTCCCCACCTCCGGATCGACGCCGACGCGGTCACAGAGCGTATATAAAGGGCAGGCCTCCGGCCCGTCCAGACAGGCCGGCTTCCGGGCCGTACAGTACTCGCGACCGAACTGGATCATGGCGGTGTGACCGAACCCACACGCGGCGGGCGGGACGGCGGCCTCGATCGCCACCCGAACGTCCTCGTGGTCCGCCTCCGGCGGGGCCAACCCCATCCGCCGGGCGATCCGGTGGACGTGCGTATCAACCGGAAAGACCCCGTCGCGCCCGCCGGCGAACAACAACACGCAGTCGGCCGTCTTCGGTCCGACGCCCGAGATCGATAACAGTGTCTCGCGAACCTCGCTCGGGTCGCCGTCGGCGACGTAGTCGTCGAAGGCGGTCGTCGAGCCGAACTCCCCGCAGGCCCACTCGGCCGCCTCGATGATGACCCGCGACTTCTGATTATATAAGCCGGCGGACGAGATGACCTCGGCCAACGACTCGCGGTCGGCCTTCGCAAGCCGCTCCGCGAGCCCCTTGGCCGGCCCGTAGCGCGCCATGAGCGCGTCGTGGGCCGGCTGGCTCGCCACGTCGGAGGTGTTCTGTGAGAGGATCGTCCGGACGAGACACTCGAAGCCCGCTTGTCCGCCGTACGCCTTCCGCCAATAGCGGTCGCCGAGCGCGTCGATGACCTTCGCCGCGTGGGTGGACTCATCGTCGTCGCCGCCGGCGATATCCAGTTCCCGTCCGCCACCACCCGGGCCGCCGCTGATGTTTACGTCTGGCTCGTCGGGCATACCCGCCGTTCGGGTGGTGTGGCAAAAAATCGCGGGGTGCTGCCCGCATGGCACCCCGGTAATACCCGCCGACTCCGGGATCGATCAGTGCTCTGAATCGAGGATCGCCTCATGATATTCGTCAGTCGAGCGTTCGCCCTCAAGATACTCCGTTGCCCACTCGACCTCCAGAAACACCATGTACGTCATCTCACCGTCTGCGTCGTACGCCGAGGGCATCGCGCGATGATCGAAGCCCTCCGCGACGATATCGGCGTATGCCTCCCCGAGCAGTTCGACATCGGCTTGGAGGTCTCCACCGTCTCGAAAATCCGGCACGAAGAGGTCGCCGTTGAACCGCCAACCGAGCACCTCTCGGTCACTCTCAAGTGCGTCGACGAACTGCTCCGCGAGCGCTTCGGTCTCCGCGTGGATCTCCACGTCGTCATCAGCATCGACATGGTCGTCGTGACCCTCGTTGTCATCAGCGGGCTCTTCGGTATTAACGGAGTCACCGTCGCCGAGACAGCCAGCGAGACCACCGAGTAGTGTCAGTCCGGTCGCCGCAACTAACTGTCTTCGGGAGTGTCGTCGGGACGAACCACGTCGCGTCATACCCACGTTAGGGACTGTGTGGACGAAACCGATCTGGTTCGTTCTTCGAATGGATCACGCCTCCGTTCGACTGGTCACGTCCGGGTATCGGCTCTTAATTTAGCTGCTGGTCTCTAACGCCTCGATCAATAACTCCGCGACGTCGACGATCTCGAGGTCGTCCTCGAACCCGCCGGTCTTGCGGCCGTCCTCGAACATGGTCGTACACATCGGGCAGGCGACGACGAACTTCTCGACCGCCCCGCCCGCGGCGGTGTCCTCGACGGCTTCGCGAAGCCGCTCCTCGCTCGGTTTTATCTCCTCGTCGTGCTCGGTCCAGAGGCCGCCACCGCCGCCGCCACAGCAGAACGACGACTCGTGCGAGCGCGGCATCTCGTGCAGGGTCGCGCCGGTCGCACGGATCAGCTCACGCGGGGCCTCGTACTCGTCGTTGTATCGGCCGAGGTGGCACGGGTCGTGATAGGTGACGGTGTAGTCGAGTTCGTCGCCCGAGAGCCCGAGCCGGCCATCCCGGACGAGCTCCTCGACGACCTGCGTCCAGTGTTTCACGCCCACCTCACCGTCGGGGTTCCACGGCTCCTCACGATCGAAGGGCATCACGGGGTCGTCAGCGAACGCCGCGAAGTCGACCTCGGGGTACTCGTGTTTGATCGTGTTGTACGAGTGCGGGTCCGTACAGACGATCGTCTCGAACTCGCAGTCGGCGAACGTCTCGACGTGATGGCCCGCGAGTTCGAGGTAGAGGAACTCCTCGCCGATCCGTCGGATGTCGTTGCCGTCGTTCTTCTCGTCATCGAAGAGGATCCCGAACTCCACACCTGCGGCGTCGAAGATGCGGGCGAGCGCGCGGGCGACCTGCTTGTTTCGATCGTCGTAGCTTGGAAAGTCGCCGACGTACCAGAGGTATTCGACCTCCGTCTCGCGTGCGTCCGGCACCTCGACGTCGTCGAGTGCCTCGGTCCAGTCGCCGCGGGCGGCCGCCGACTCGCCGAAGGTGTTGCCCGTCCGCATCACGTCCTGAAAGACGTCCTGGAGGTGGGAGTCGACCGCGCCCTCGTCGACGAGCTGACGGTTCATCCGGGTAAAGGAGGTGAGATGCTCGATGTCGACCGGGCAGGCGTCCATACAGGCCATACAGGACATACACGACTCCATCGACTCGGCGGCGATCACGCCGCCCGAATCGGCGACGATGGGGACGGTGCCGCCGTCGGAGGCGGTGGCGGAGTTGGCCACGCCGCCGTCGGAGGCGGTGGCGGAGGTAGCCACGCCACCGTCGGAGACGAACCCTTTCGACCGGCCGACGACTGGGTCATTCGTGACCGACTCGCGGTAGGCTTTGAGATCGAGGATCACGTCCCGGGGGTCGAGCGGGCGTCCCACCGTGTCGGCAGGGCAGGCGTCGGTACAGCGGCCACATTTCGTGCAGGCGTCGCCGTCCATGAGCTCCTTCCAGGTGAAATCCTCGATGGACTCGGCGTTTGTGTGATCGAGGTCGGCGGGGACGTTCGGGAGCCGCGCGCCGGCCTTCTCGTCGCGGACGACGACGTTCGCGAACGAGGAGATCATATGGAACGGCTTCGCGTAGGGGATCCACGCGATGAACGCGAACGCGAGCAGCGAGTGGTGCCACCAGATCACGCCATAGATCGCCTCCGCGCCCGCCTGCGTCAACCCCGCCCACTGAAGCCCGGCGGCCATCGACATCCCGACGAACGAGACCGTCTCGCCGGCACGTTCGGGCTGTCCGACGATCCCGACCGCCTGGACGAGGAAGCCGCCGACGCCGAGCAGGAAGAGCGTCCAGACGAACGCGTCGTCCTCGAGTGAGGTGTGTTTCCCCCAGAGCCGCCCCTCGCGGTTCCGGTAGCGCTTATAAATGGCCATCCCGACGCCGACGACGAAGAGCAGGCCGAAGGCGTCGACGGCGAACTGGTAGGCCAGATAGAAGTCGCCGACCCAGAACGACTCGCCGGTCAGCGGGCGATACACGTCGATGTCGAACCCGAGGATCGCGGTGGCGACGACGAGCACCAAAAAGCCCCAGAGGACGAACGTGTGCATGATCCCCGCGTAGAGGTCGCGGTCGTACTGGTTCTCGTTCGAGAGCACGGTCTTCGTCGCCGCGACCGTTCGCTGCGGGAGATCCGAGAGCCGTGCTTGCGGGTCCGTACGCCCGCGGGAGTAGGCGGTGAAGCGGGCATAGACGCCGTACAGGAAGACGAGGATCGCCACCGCGGCGAGCCAGTAGAACGCGGCCTTTCCGACGGGGCCGATCGTCCAGAACGTCTCCCGGGTGGCGGCCTGCAACGGGTTCATGATCGATCACGCGGGTAGGGACCGGTTAAAACTTACCACGCCGCCCGGATCCGGAGACGGGAGGGCCACCGGGAAGAACGTCGTGTGGTGTCGTTGCACACGATGGTATCGCTCACGGGTTCTTCACACCCGCCCATCCGACGAGGACGAGGCCAAAGCTTACTTACGAACCGGGCGGCGAGTAATGGGTAATGAGCAGCGACGCCCAGGGGGTGAGCGACGACCGGCGGAAGTACGAGTTCCGCAAGGTCATCGAGGAGCTTCGCGATTTCGAGGGCTCCGGCACCCAACTCGTCACCATCTACATCCCCGAGGACAAACAGATCTCGGACGTGGTGGCCCACATCACCCAGGAGCACAGCGAGGCCGCCAACATCAAATCGAAACAGACCCGGACGAACGTCCAGGACGCGCTCACCTCGATCAAGGACCGCCTCCGCTACTACGACACCTTCCCGCCGGAAAACGGGATGGTCATCTTCTCCGGGGCGGTCAACTCCGGCGGCGGGCAGACCGAGATGGTCACCCGGACGCTCGAATCCCCGCCCGAGCCCGTCGTCTCGTTCCGCTACCACTGTGATTCGAACTTCCTCACAGAGCCGCTTGAACACATGCTGGAGGACTCCGGGCTCTTCGGGCTCATCGTCCTCGACCGACGGGAGGCGAACGTCGGCTGGCTGAAGGGCAAACGCGTCGAGCCGGTCAAATCCGCCTCCTCGCTCGTCCCCGGTAAACAGCGGAAAGGTGGCCAGTCCGCCCAGCGATTCGCCCGCCTCCGGCTCGAAGCGATCGACAACTTCTATCAGGAGGTCGCGGGGATGGCAAACGATCTGTTCGTCCCGAAACGCCACGAGCTTGACGGCGTCCTCGTCGGTGGGCCGTCGCCGACGAAAGACGAGTTCCTCGACGGCGACTACCTCCACCACGAGGTGCGCGACAAGGTCCTCGGCAAGTTCGACGTCGCCTACACCGACGAGTCGGGGCTCAAGGACCTCGTCGACTCCGGCAGCGAGGCGCTCGCCGATCAGGAGATCGTCGACGACAAACGGCAGATGGACGAGTTCTTCGAGAACCTCCACACCGGCGAGAAGGCGACATACGGCTTCGATGAGACCCGCAGAAACCTCATTATGGGCTCGGTCGACCGACTGCTCATCTCCGAAGACCTCCGATCCGACGTCGTCATCTACGAGTGTCCGGACGGCACCGAGGAGTACGAAGTGGTCGACGCGCGCCACTCATCGCCCGATCACGAGTGCAGCGAGTGCGGCCAGCCAGCGGAGATGAAGGACCGCGAGGACGCGATCGAGCACCTGATGTCGATCGCCGAACAGCGCGGCACGGAGACGAAGTTCATCTCCACGGACTTCGAGAAGGGCGAACAGCTGCTCGACGCCTTCGGCGGTATCGCCGGCATCCTGCGCTACTCGACCGGCGTCTAAACGCCGAATCCGCCGGTCCCCGTTCACTCCCGCCCGTCGTGTGCCGACTCCGCCTGCGGTGTCGACCACTCGAAAGCTCTCTCGTCGCCATCTACTGCCGCTTCCCCCTCGTTGTCCGCCACGTCGTCCCCGTGTCGCCCGATTTCATCGTCGTCCACCATGCCGCCGTTCGCGTCGTCATCACTCCAACTCAGATCGTCGACTTCGATGTCCTCGAACCCGGCGGCCCCGCCGTCACCGAAGAGTTCCGTTCGTGCACAGTCGGCACAGTAGTGGTTATGCCGCATCGAGTGGGTGCGGACCGGCACTCCCGCGACGACGGTCTCGTCGCGTCGGCGGCGAAGGAGCCCGCCGCGGAACGACTCGCCACAGACGACGCAGGGCTCCTTTACCGACTCGAATGGCCGAAGCACGCGATGGTCGACGGTCCGGTGGCGACCGAACGTTCGTGGATCGTGTCGTCGTTTAAGCCGCTCTTCGACCGGTGGTGCGATACCCAAGCCGACGAGGAAGGATCCGAGCCCGAGGCCGACAGCGAGCGCCGTTCCCGCGTTGATGGCGGTCGCACCGCCGATCGAGAACCCAAGGAGCATTGCGCCGACCAGCAGCAACAGACCACTTAACAGGTACGTCGAGACGGTTTCGACGGCGCTCTCCTCCCTCCTGGCTGCCGTGGCCGGCTCGATCTCCTCCGGCGGGGTCGGGTCGGGGTCGTCGACCGAGAGGTACCGCGTCTCCGCCAACATCGAAAAGTGATACCAGCCGTACAGCAGGTTGCCGAACCCGCCGGTCAGAAAGAGCAATACGATATGTATTGGGATCGAACCGATACTCCGGTCGACCACCTCCACGCGGTCGCCGTCGTCGCGGCGAATCTCCCACCCCGCCTCGACGTACCGAGCGACACGTCGTCGAAACGCCTCGTACTCGGCATCGTCCATGTCCGGTCCCGACCCTTCTGCTCGGTTCCCCGTCCTCTTGGCCGCTCGCTCCTCATCCGTTGGTGATCGGGGCTCGCCGCAGTTCGAACAGTACGCGTCCTCCGGTCCGAATTCCGCGCCGCAGCTCGAACAGTACGCCGGCGGACGCGCACCGCCGCGCACGGTGCCACAGCTGGGGCAAAAGCGGGCACCGTCCGGGAGCGTCCTGCCACAGTCGTGACAGCGCTCCCCCGAACCGGGGGCGGTCGTCTCGGAGGGCATCGTCGATCGTTAGTGTGAGCGACATATAAGTGTTCGACCGCGCCCGCATCGGGGCCTACCGAAACACCGAGATGAGGACGACCGCGCCGAAGAGCAACAGGGTGAGCGCGGCGACCGGTTGCCCGCCGGTCGCGACGGCGTAGGTCCCGTACACCACGGCGACCGAGCCGGCCCCCACGGCGACGTTCATGCCCGCGTGAACGAGCACGGAGCGTCTGGTCTCCCCGTCACGCCCGACGTGTGCGCCGAGCGAGAGGCCGTGGTCGGTTATGTCCCATGCGAGCGCAAGCGCGACGGCGGCGACGAGCAGCGGCTCCGGGGCGGCCCCCGCGTATCCGGCCAGGGCGAGTCCGAAGACTCCCAGCCCGGCCGCCCACGTGAGAAGCCGTTGGACGCCCAAGACGCTCCCGGCGACGAGCGCGAACACGCCGAGCCCGACGACCGCCCCGCCGATCGGGGCGGCGATGAGGGTCGCGAGGAACGCGACCGCCCCGGCGACGAGCCCGATGATCATCGCGAAAAGCGGCGGACGGTCGTCCCGCGTTCGCTCGGTCGCCCCCGTGTTCCTCCCCGACCGATCGGCTCTCACCGCGACCACCGCCGGGTCGCCCCCGCGACGGCCGCCGGAAACGACCGATCACCCCATTCGGTGACCCGGATCCCCGCGCGGCGAAGCGTCCGGATCCGCTCGCGTCGTTCGTAGGCGACGAGCCGCTCGCCGGGGGTCGACCGCGTCGTCACGTCCGGTGAGAGCACGGTAACGAGGTGACCGTAGGCGTCGATCCGTCGCGCGATCGTCCGCGGATATCGGTCGACAAGCGGGCTGAACAGGAGGACCTGTGCGTCGGCCGGGAGTCGCCGTCGGAAGCGACGAAACCACGGTGAGGGATGGAAGGGTTCATCGCTCGGCGTGGGCGCGAGTGCCGGATCCGCCGCGAGCACCGTGCGTCCCCGAACGGCATGAGAGGTGCCCGCCCCTGGCGGCAGCCAGCAGTCCGGCGAGCCGAGCGTGGCGATACCTACCCGATCGCCGCCCGCGAGGAGCGCGCTGAACGCCTGCCCGGCGGCCTCTACGGACCGCTCGACGGCGGTCGCCCCGGACGGCTCGGCGGCGACGTACGCCGGCTCGCGGGCATCGATGAGCAACACGACCGTCGCGGCGCGCTCCTCGCGGAGCTCCAGCGTCGCGAGTTCGCCGGTTCGGGCACGACGGTTCCAGTCGACCCGACGCAAGGGGTCGCCCCGGCGATACTCGCGGGTCGCGAAGAACTCGACGCCCGAGCCCCCGATGTCGGTCGAGACGCTGCCGTGATACTGTGTCGTCAGCCCCCGAAGCGGGAGGTCGCTCCCGGCGCTGAGTTCGGGCGTACAGACGATCCGCGTGTCGTGTTCGAGGCGCGTCTCCCGCTCCATCGAGCCGGCGGGACTACGCGTGATCGCCCGCATGGCCTCCCAACGGTGTTCACCGCGGGCCGCGCGCACGACGTAGCGCATCGTCGCGCTCGCGTCGGGTTCGAGCGCGGTCGCGAGGCGGGCGGGCCCATCGATCACTTCCAGCCCCGGCGGGACGCCGTCGATCAGCCGAACGTCGCCGATCCGCCCGTCGCCGACGTGTTCGACACGAACGGTGACCGTCACCTCCGCACCCGGCTCCGGGGTGTCGTCGCTCACGGTCCGCTCGACGGTCAGGGTCGCGACGGGCGCGTCCCCGAACCGTGCATAGAGCCCATACCCGACGCCGACCGCGCCGGCGAGCACCGGGCCCGGCTGACGGGTGAGCACGCCGACGGCGATAAGCACGAGTGCCGCCCCCGCAACCCCCACCCATCGCTCAGTCTCGAAGGGGTGCATCGGATCGCGCACGGTGGGCTCCACGTCGGCTTCCGCCGCGTCGTCGCCTTCGTCGTCGCTTTCGCTCGCGGCTGCACCGGCTCTCCGTCCCGCGACAGCCTCGCTCATCCCGACGACTCCCCCGTCGTTGTCGGATGCTCGCCGGTGTCGCGGTCACCACCGCCCTCGCCGCCGCCGGCGATCCCGGGTGACTCCGTGCCGACCGGGTCCAATGGATCGGCACGCTCGATGGCGTCCATCGCCGCGTCGAGGCCCGTCCGGAAGGTCGAACGCCCGAGCAACCGCGTCCGTACCCGGTGACCGAGGGGATAGGGAACCTCCGAGGAGAGGAACGCCGCCGCGATCGGATCGTCGGTCCACTCGCCACCGTCGACGAGCGTCGCCGCCCGGTCCTGCGAACAGCTCCGGTCCCGGACGGTGGCGGCGATGGCGACCGTCCGTACCCGGTCGCGGAGCCGGTTTCGGAGGGTATATCGGCGATAGCCTGCCCCCATAACGCGCGCGAGGTCCGCATCGAACTCCGCCCCGGGGACGGCCGCGCGGGCACGCCGCTCGGGTTCCCCGGGATCGAGACTCCGCCGTTCCGTCCGCCTGCGGGCGTTGGCGTACCGCAGCCCCTGCACGAGCGCGAACGCCCCGACGAGCGTCACCGCGACGAACGAGAAGTCGATCACGCCGGCCAGTCCGCGATCGAACAGGACGAGAAACCCGGTCAACACGGCCGCCGCACCGATGAGGACTCGGTAGCGCATCAGCGTTCCTCCCCCCGTGTGTCGCCGCCGATCGGCCGATCCTCGCTCGGCGTGTCGCTATGGGCGGCCTCGATACGCCGGAGCGCCTCGACGGCCTGTCGCTCCCGGTCGCCCGTCGGGTCCGCGCCGCCGTAACGCACGCGCTCGAAGACGTCGGTCAACCGCTCGACCGGTTCGCGCGCCACCCCGGCGTCGATCGCGGCGGTCGCGAACTCCCCCGGCGTCGACGATGCCGGCCGGTCGACGTCCAACACCTCGGTCATCTCCCGCCACGCCCGGTAGACCTCGTTCTCCGCATCGCCGACCTCGATCCGGTCGGCAGCCGCTCCCGCCGCCCGGCCGACCGCCGAGAGATCGGGGTCGGCCCGCTCGCGTTCGTCCCGTCCGCCCGCCTCGAGCGCGCCGTCGTCGGCGTCGTCGCCCCGGGTCGCGAGCAACACGAGCAGGCTCGCCAGCAGCGCGAGCACGACGACGATCAGGAAGACCGCCTCGGGCGTCGACGCGACGCCGTCCCCGTTCCCGACGCCGGGCGCGCCGCCGCCGGGGCCGAAGATCGCGTCGCCGTCGTCGTCCGCGAGCCCGACCTGGGGGTCGAACTCGACGTCCCGGCAGGCGGTCAACACCGCCCAAACGAGGCCGATCGGCAGAAACACCGTGCCGGCGATGACGCCGGCGGCAAACAGCGACTCCGTCTCGCGGTAGCCGAACCATCCGATGAGAAGCAAGAGGCCGAACAGCGCGAGCAGCGCCGGCGGCTCGGCCAGCCACGGGTAACAGACACCGCCCAGCGAGAGGTCCATCGCGCCGCCGGGCTCGCTGTCGAACCCGGTCTCGTCGGGTGCCTCCTCGCCACCCGCGCCATCCACGGGCCCGCCGCCGAACCCGCCGCCGTTCGTCGTCACCGCGGTGTCGAGCGTCGCGGCCGCGACGCCGAGCGCGACGACCACGAGGAGGGCGAGGAGGAGGGCGACGATCGACTCGCGTTTCACGTCCGTGACTATCGAGCACCCGCGGGAATAGCTTTCGGCGGGATGGGGGCGGCTCCCGGCGGGAGAGGGATGGCCGCCGGCGGGCGACGGGCTTAATCGGCCCAACGCCCAACGATCGACGATGGCGGACACCGCGGGGATGGACGCGTTCACACACCTCGGCCCGACCGTCCGGGCGGCCCTCTCCGATCGGGGCTTCACCACGCCGACGGCCCCCCAGCGGGAAGCGATCCCCCCGCTCGCGGCCGGCCGCAACGCGCTTATCCTCGCACCGACGGGCTCCGGGAAGACCGAGACGGCACTGTTGCCCGTGCTCGATTCGATCGTCGCCGCGCGCGACGCCCCCGGCCACCCGCCCCGCCCGGGCATCTCCGCGCTGTATATCACCCCGTTGCGGGCGCTCAACCGCGACATGATGGACCGGCTCGACTGGTGGGCCGACCGGTTGGACCTCGATATCGCCGTCCGCCACGGCGACACGAGTCAATATGAACGGGGCAAACAGGCCGACGACCCGCCCGACGTGTTGATCACCACGCCCGAGACGTTACAGGCGATCCTGACGGGGTCGAAGCTCCGGATCGCGCTCGCCGACGTCGAACACGTCGTGGTCGACGAGGTTCACGAACTCGCCTCCGCGAAACGGGGCGCACAGCTGACCGTCGGGCTTGAACGCCTCCGGCGGGTCGCGGGGCCGTTCCAGCGGATCGGGCTCTCCGCGACCGTGGGATCGCCCGAGGAAGTGGGTCGGTTCCTCGTCGGCGGCGGCCGCCGCGACCCGAACCGGGAGGGTGACCGGCGCTTCGAGACGGTCGAGGTCGAGGCCGGGTCACGGGCGGACGTTCGCGTACTCGACCCCGAGATACTCGACCGCGACTCGACGCTCGCGGGACGGCTCGCGACCGACGAGACGACCGCGAGTCACGTCCGAACGATCCGGGAGGTCGTCCACGAACACGAGTCGACGTTGATATTCGTCAACACCCGTCAAACCGCGGAGGCGCTCGGGGCGCACTGTAAACGGCTTGCGGGGATCGAACGCGAAGACGACGGGGACGAGGAACGCGTCGAGATCGAGGTCCACCACGGGTCGCTCTCGAAGGACGTCCGGGTCGACGTCGAGGACCGATTTAAAGCGGGCGAGCTCGACGGGCTCATCTGTACCTCCTCTATGGAACTCGGCATCGACGTCGGCAGCGTCGACCACGTCGTCCAGTACGGGAGCCCACGGGAGGTCGCCCGACTCCTCCAGCGGGTCGGGCGCGCGGGCCACCGCCGCGATCAGGTCTCCCGCGGGACGGTGATCACCCAGGGCGGCGACGACACCCTTGAGGCGATGGCGATCGCCCGGCGGGCGCGTGCGGGACTTGTCGAGCCCGCGAGCATCCACCACGGCAGCCTCGATACGGTCGCCAACCAGATAGTCGGCGTCGTGATGGACGAGGGGGAGGTCCACGCCCGCGAGGTGTATGAGACGATCACGAACGCCTACCCGTTCCGTGACCTCACGGAGCCGACGTTTCAGGAGGTCGTCCGGGAGCTATCCGGGAACCACCTGATCTGGCTCGATGAGGAGTCGGACACGCTCTCGAAGTCGGGCGGGACGTGGCAGTACTTCTATGCGAACCTCTCGATGATCCCCGACGAGTCGACCTACGAGGTGTACGACGTCTCCTCGCGGCGCGGGATCGGCACGCTCGATGAGCGGTTCGTCCGCACCTTCGCCGGCCCGGGCGAGACGTTCATCCAGCGCGGCGAGATGTGGCGGATCGCGGAGGTCGACGAGGAGGAGGAGCGGGTAACGGTCACACCGATCGCCGACCCCGCCGGCGAGATCCCCTCGTGGGTCGGCCAGGAGATCCCCGTCCCGAAGCCCGTCGCCGGCGAAGTCGGCCGGCTTCGCGGGGAGGTCGCACACGCGCTCGACGCGGGAAGCACACCGGAGGCGATCGCCGGCGACCTCGCCGACCGCTACCCTGTCGGCGAGCGGTCGGTCGCGGCCGCGCTGGAGGCGACCGTGGAGCACATCGAGGCGGGTCACCCCGTCCCGACCGACGAGCGGCTGGTGATCGAGGGCTCCGCACGGACCGTCGCGCTCAACGCCCCCTTCGGCCACGAGGTCAACGAGACGCTCGCGCGGCTGCTCGCCGCGCTCGTCGGCCAGCGCACGGGCTCGTCGGTCGGGATGGACGTCGACCCCTATCGGATCACCTTCGAGGTGCCCGCGGGGGTCGGTCCCGAGACGTTCCGTGAGGTGTTGGAGACGACCGACCCCGACCACCTGGAGGCGTACCTCGAACTGGCGCTGCGCAACGCCGACACCCTGAAGTTCACGCTGGCACAGGTCGCCGCGAAATTCGGGACGGTCAAGCGCTATCGGGAGGGTCGCGGTCGCTTCGGCGGCGATCGCCTGCTCGCGGCGCTTGAGGGGACGCCCATCCACGAGGAGGCGCTTCGGGAGGTGTTCCACACCGACCTCAACGTGCCGGAGACGGCGGCGCTCCTCGACGCGATCCGTGAGGGATCCGTCACGGTCGAGACGGCCCGCGAGCGGACGCCCATCGGCACCGCGGGACGCTCGGCGGGTGTTGAGTTCCTCGTTCCCGAGAACGCCGACGCCGACGTGATCGAGACGGTACGCGAGCGCATTCGAAATGATCACGTCCTGCTCGCGTGCCTGCACTGTCTGGACTGGACGCAGAAGACGAAGGTGCGTCGCGTCCGCGAGCAACCGGAATGTCCCGACTGTGGCTCCACGCGGGTCGCCGCGTTGAACCCGTGGGATCAGGAAAGCGTCGAGGCCGTCCGCGCCGCAGAGCGCGACGAGGAACAAGAACGGCTGGCGAAGCGGGCCTACCGCTCCGCGAGTCTCGTGCAGGGCCACGGCAAGCGGGCCGTGATCGCGATGGCCGCCCGCGGGGTCGGCCCGCACAACGCCGCCCGGATTATTAATAAGCTGCGTGAGGACGAAGACGAGTTCTATCGGGACGTGTTGCGGCGAGAGCGTGAGTACGCGCGAACGCAGTCGTTCTGGGACTGATCACGCCGTCGTGCAGGCTTTATATATAAGTGGCTCTGTTTGAATCCTCAGATAGTGATAGGCTTCGTGTGTCGTGCGACATACAGAGGCTAAATGTAGCAAACAAGCATCAGTAATTGCATACTATTGTAGCTACAGAGAAAATATCAATTATTATGTTTGTCTACGTGATTCCTACACCTCATCGGACTGCCCCGGTGGTCGTGGCGATATTAAAACGCATTACAATCCATCGTCGTACCAATAATCGGGACAGTAAATATCGTCTCGCACCGGCGGTTCGGGGGCTCTTATCGAAAGTTGGTCACCGTCCATATGGAACTGGATTCCAGTTATTGAACCGGTGTTTGTCGGTGTTTCTCTATATCTGATTGTTTCGGTATGTTCGTCTGCCACAACGGTCAGTTCGTACCTGCGATATACTCTCTCATATGCGCTCGTTTCTACACTCGTTCCGGGATCAAGAGAGAACGATTCGTTGAGTACCTGTTGAGGCGTCTCAACCTCGGCGTACGATACCGCTGGTTCAACGAAGTCAATCAGTAATTCAAAATCCAGTGGGTCGTCGGTGTTGTTTTCGATCGTTAGCCCGTGGTTGCCCTTTGTCGGCACCGTGCGGTCCACAGTAAGTCGCACGGGATCACGGTCTTGGTCGATCTCTGCGCGGTAATAGGTCAGAGGGTCAGTCGTGATGAGATAGGAACTCTGTGGATCAAGAACGTTCGGGAGGTACAGTGGCGGTGATGCCTCGTAATACCCCTCCTCAAGAGCGGTCTCAACCTCATTCTTGGCGGCATTTGGAAGATTGTCGATCCGGATATTCCACCGCGGACATCGATCGAACGACTCCGGTCCCTGCGGTTGGGTAGTGGAGAGATCCCTTTCCAAGCAGCCGGCAAGACCCGCGCAGGCACCGAGTCCCGCTGCGCTGGCAAGGAACGTTCGACGGTTCATATGGGATCTGACAACCGTGATAAGCAAGTGTTTTCGGGTACTCAGCTTCGACTACGATCGACAGACTCGCGCCCTGTATTCAGTACGTTCCTCGTATCCGATCTAAAGAATTTCAACAGAGCCAAATAATTGATTCGGCCGTTATCCCGCCCTTTTTAAACAATCGTCGACGCTCACCCGTCCGGACGCTGCCAGCGACTCACCCCCTCGCCGCTACTTCA
>Ga0207421_10001337_pt1 | contig 31916 bp, 27 predicted proteins | sample SodLakKL_010_SED_4_FD_187542 | JGI IMG/M metagenome (GOLD analysis project Ga0207421, IMG submission 187542) | Alkaline sediment microbial communities from Lake Tanatar, Kulunda Steppe, Russia - 8KL_010_SED (SPAdes) (version 2) | ecosystem: Environmental > Aquatic > Non-marine Saline and...
GAGGTGGCGTGTAGATTGTCTCACCTGTAGCTGCATTTTTTAAGGCTGTTCCCGGCAATTTCCGAAACCCGGCTTTATTATCCTCCAATACTTCCTGTATCTGTATGATACTGTTATTTGTCAGTAATCCAGTATTTGAGATCAGTTCAAAACCCTTTTTCAATGCCGAAATATAATTCTGAATATCTTTCGCTTGTAATGATTTAAATGCGGTAAGATTCAATTCTGATTTATATAAGTCATCGTGGGTGGTAATGATATTTTCAATTGCAGAGCTGTCCTTTGCTTCTTGCAGCCCAAGTGTGTTTATCAGGATGTTCTGGTTTGGAATTGTTGATGCAATACCTTTTAGCTCAGCCAGGGCGGCATGTGCAGAAGGCAAAGCTTTTAATACTTTTTTTGTTTCTAAGTCAACGTTTAATGGTAATTCACTCAATCCCCAGCTTTTCATATGTATAGATTGTTAAAGATTCTATACAAAGATAATCTATTTTGTATAGAAAATGGAATAATCTATACAATTAAAACCAGATCTATATGAAAATTATCAGAACCCATGCACAATTCCTTTTCGCAGGCTCTTTTGGACAGTTCGCCGTTATTCTGCTCCAGGAATCGCATGAGCAACGCCACCATGCTGTCGGGCATCTGGAACACATCATCCAGGTAACTTTTCTGCAGTCCAACCCTCTTCAGGTGCTTTGACGCCATGAAAAACACTTATTTTTTGATAGCTCCTGTGAAAATCAGGAAGCGTCCGGTTGCTGCCAAAAGCAGGCCCAAAATGAATTCAATAATTTAACCCAAAAGCCCATAGGGGAATAATGTTTTGGTAACCAAACTCAATATCGTCTCTTACCACAAACGATTTGCCATCATTCTCAATTTGCTTTTTTTGTTTGTTGCCGCCACCCACTTCAAATGTGAAGCTATCAACCACAAAATCGGCTGTTTTTGAAGAGACCACTTCATTATTTACCCGCATTTGATTAAAGAAGAATGTTTCCCGGATTTTTCCCACATTTGATTGATCACCCACCAGGTTATAAATGATATTTGTGTTGTCTAGATAAACTTTATCAACCTTGCCCAAACTACGGATACCGCCTGTTTCGTTGCGTAATTGCCCGATAACTCCAGCCTGCTCCATATATAGAAAATAATTATCCAATGAATTTCTGCTTACGTTAATAATAGCAGCTATTTTGGTGAAATTTGGTTTAAAGGGCACACTTTCGGCGATAATTGAAAGCAAACGCTTGAGTTTTCTGCTTGTCCCCACATTCAGGTTGGCGTATTGCGGAATGTCAGTTTCCAATGTTTGTACAATAATTTGACCCAAACGTATGTTAAATTCGCTTTCGACCCCGAACGGATAATATCCGCGTTTCAAATAATCTTTAAACAGAGGTATCGGATGTTGTATGTTATCCAGTTTAACCTCATTTTTAATGATCTGTTGCAATGAATGAACTTCAATATCATAATTATGAAAAAAAACCAGGTATTCACGAAATGAAAGACCTTGCATTGTATAGATTATGGCACGACGGCTTAAATCGGCAGAGCCTTTAAGTATGTCTAACACGGAAGAACCGATGAACACAACTTTTAAACCGGGAAATGAATCGTAAATGTTTTTCAGCTCACGCGACCAGTTTTTGTATTTATGAATTTCATCAATAAACAGATATTCGCCTGCATGCTTATAAAACTCGTCAGCTAAATCAATAAGTCTGTTTTCACCAAAATACATATCGTCGGCAGATACATACAGCGCATTTTTGCTATTGAGATTTTGCTTAATGTATTGCAAAACCATTGTGGTTTTTCCCACGCCACGAGCACCAACAATACCGATCATGCGACTTTCCCATGATACATTATTATACAAATAACGTTTGAAATCCGTTGTCGTATTTTGCAAAAGTGTTTCAAATTTCTGATAAAGTGTTTTCATTTTTTTGGAGCTTGTTTATTGCAAATATACAAAAACGCACAACACAATGATCAAATATTAAAAAACATGATCAACAAAAAGTGCTGTCGTGAAACCGCTTCGCATAATTAACCATAAAAAGTTGCAGGTTGATAAACCCTCCATCTTTTTTTAAGTTTCGCAATGAGAAGCGAAGGCTTAATCCGGGTGCAAAATGTTTACGATATTCCGAGAGGCTTCTGCTTTTAATGTTTTCTTCCGATTTTACTTCAACGGGTATTATGCGGTTCCGGTGCTGAATCAAGAAATCAATTTCAGCCCTGTTTCCAGAGCGCCAGTAACGAGGCAAACCCTCAAACTGCCTGCACAGTTTGCTGAGGATAAAATTTTCGGCAAGTGCTCCTTTAAACTCGCCTATAAGCCTGTTGCCATCTGCATAAACCAGGGGATCGAGCAGCGACAACCTGCGGAGCAAACCAACATCATGCAAATAAACTACATTTTAAAGCTTTTCTTTTAATGGATTAAAGAAAATATCGGGGATGGCTTCAATTATTTGGTCTTGGTTATATTCTAATGCAACAGCAGCTTCTCAATAACAGCGCCCTTTGATGTCCATGTTGTAACGAAACAGACACCTTTTCCCAACCCGGAGAGGTCTATGGCATTGATTCCGTTTTGCAACTGTTTTCTAAGAAAAACCGAACCATTTGCATCTGCGACATTCAATTTCTTTTCTCCGTGTAATTCCATCTCAACATACAAATAATCTTTTGTGGGATTGAGCTATATTTGTAACTCCGTGTCAGATAAACCAGGATTGTCTGATATTGAAACAGGTGATTCCATTCCATAAGTAATACCGTTCAACTGAATACTCACATCCTGGAGCGTGGTGTTGATATATCCGGCTAACGGTTCCTTCCAAATTTGCACACCACGCACATACACTTCCGTTTTATTTAAGTTAAGACGCTCATTGTAATCGTCGACAGCAAACTCGAGGATGGCTTTCACATCAACATTTTCTATGCTTTCACCCTATGTGGTATTGAAGAACAACAAGCCGTGATCGCCATTGCTCCAGTAACCGTCAAAGCGCTTCACAATCCATTCATGATCTCCGATCATATAAGTTCCTATGTAACCCTCTGAATCAGGTCCTTCATGAGGATACCCAAGTGTCTGAAATCGGATATGTATGTCTCCCAGGTAATTTTGATCCAGTATGGGTACTCCGGTCCAGTTGGTATCCGTATATTCCCATGAAAACACATGCAGCTGTATGGCTTTGAAGCAGGCAGCATCCGCTTCATTCTCTTCTTCGCCACCAACTGATACAAGCAACTCATCTATCGTGCCTGACCAAACACCCTCTCCAAAAGGAGAATTGGGGCTTCTGATGTCGAAGTGATCTCCCAGCGTTACATGTGGATTCCCTTTGACCATCATCCACCCCGGATTGGTTGAACTGCTTTCCGTCAGTGGGCCGGTGATTATTCTAAGTCTGACATTATTGGTCCCTTCATGTAGATATGACGGAGGGCTTTCACGAAGTATTTAAGGTCGGTGGCATTGAAGGTTCGGTGTACGAATCCTTCCAGTCTTTCCAGGTTATCATCATTGTGGTTCATCACAAAATCATAAGGGGCATTTCCCATGAGTTCCATCAGGCGGATGCCGTTTTTCACGATGGAAACACGGCTGCCCCAGGTAATGGTTGCGGCCAGGAATCCGGCTATTTCAATGGCTTCCTTCAGGCTGAAAAGGTGCGGGAGTGTTCAAAAATTAACTCTTTAAAACTCTTCAATTTAAACACATTATCATTTCTTGTTATCCAATCAATAACTTCGTATTCTGATGACATCAATTTTTTGTCACAAATTATCAAGACATGTTCTCTCTCATTCAAAACATTTCATTTATTGGTTTTACATTCATTGCAACCGCGGTAACATGGGTTCATTTTTCAACAAATTCTTTAAAGCATACAATGAGACACATACAATATTGTTAAAACAGAGTAAAGAACACCCTCAAAAAACTCCGTGAGGGCATCATATAATACTTTATCTGAAGTTTTAGGATGCAATAAAAGAAAGGTATAATCAACTTTAAATCAATGCCTTAAGTCCGTTAACAATTCATTGGGCGTTTTTCCAAACTTTTTTCTGAAACAGGTAATAAAATAAGAAGCGCTGCTGAAACCCGAGCGGTCTGCTATTTCGTTCACATTATGCTCTCCGGTTTTTAAAAGCTGCATGGCATATTTAAGTCTCTCGTTGCGAATAAGTTCACCCGGATTAATATCACAGATTGTCTTAAACTTTCTGAACAATTGGCTTCTGCTAAGATTGAGTGCCTCTCCAAGTTCATTGATGGAAAAACTCTCTTCAGAAATATTCTGAAGAATAACCTTTTGTGCATTATCCAGAAATTTTTTCTGAAAGGGAGTTATCCCCGCCTCATGGTTATCAAACAACAGATTTTTGGAGTAAAGTTTTTTGAGGTTTTGACGTTGTTGCAAAAGGTTACTTACGGTTGCTTTGAGCAAATCCAGGTCAAAGGGTTTTTCGATATAGGCATCAGCGCCCGTTTCAATCCCTTTAGTTTTATCAGTAATGTCTGTTTTAGCAGTAAGCAGTATAAGGGGGATGTGGCTGGTTACATCATTTTCTCTGATTCTCTTACAAAACTCCATGCCATCCATTTTAGGCATCATCACATCCGAAATGATAACATCAGGAATGATATTTTCGGTAATTTCAATGGCTTCAACACCATTCTCTGCCAAAACAGTATTGAACTCTTTAAAGCAATTGGCAAGATAATTCTTAAGATCTTCATTATCTTCTACAATAAGAATTACTTTGTCATTGTTGTTTTCACATTCATTCTCGCTGTATTTATCCGGATTATCATCACCTTTTAGCTCTACCGGTTGATCATTGGCTTCAAACTCTTTCCTGAAAATCTCCTGAGGACCAAATGCATCAAAGGCAACAGGAATAGTGACAGTAAAAGTGGTTCCTGTATTGGGTTTACTCTCAACCGTAATTGTTCCTTTATGTATTTCAACCAAACTTTTGGCGAGCGCTAACCCAATACCCGTTCCTGAAGAACTGATTTTATCAGGGCTATCAGTGGTATAAAATCTGTCAAATATTTTGTGTATCCGTTTGCTGTCAATTCCAACACCTGAATCACACACTTTTACAGAAGCAAAATCTTGTTCAATGGTGAGAAATACCGTTATATTTCCCCCTTTGGGAGTGTACTTGAGAGCATTGGAAATAAGATTAAACAGTATTTTATCCAGGAAATTCCTGTCGAACCACTGAGGGTTATCAAAGAGTTTCTGGCAGTGTACTTTCAGTCTTATTTGTTTATTATCTGCCATTTCAGCAAAATCCTCCACAACCTCCCTTACAAGAGCTTCCAAATCATTTTGCCTGACAGACAGTGTCAAAGCATTTTTTTCGAGCCTGCGGAAAGTCATTAATTGCTCAACAAGCCGCTTAAGTCGGTTAGTGTTTTTGGTAGCAACAGAAATCAGGTATTTAAACTCTTTATCATTGACATTAAACTTGTTGAGCTTCTCGACAGGAGAAGCTATCAGGGTAAGTGGAGTTTTAAACTCATGCGAAATGTCTGTAAAGAATCTGAGTTTCATATTATTGAGTTCCTCAATTCTTTTCATTTCGCTTCTTTCGTACTCCAGCATATTTTTTTGCTTGATTCTCGAAATCACGATCGCCCGGGCCAGCATGAGCATCCCAAATAAAATCAAGCCCAGAATAACATATGCCCATGAGGTCCTCCAAAATGGCGGAAGCACGATGATTTGCATGCTTATCCCCTCTTCATTCCATACATTATCATTGTTGGAGGCCCGCACATGAAAGGTATATTTGCCGGATTTAAGATTCATGTAATTTGCACTTCTTCTGTTGCCAACATAGTTCCATTGCTGATCATACCCCTCCAGAAAATAGGCATACTGGTTCTTTTCCGGCAGGATGTAGTTCAGCGCAACAAATTCAATACTAAATGCAGACTGGGAGTGGGTAAGGGTAATTTTTGAGGTTTCAGCAATGGATTCTTCCAGGGGTGATCCCTCCTCCCCGGGAACTACCGATTTGTAAAACAGCTTTAGGTCTGTAAACTGAATTTTAGGAACAATTGGATTTTCCTTAATATCATTGGGTGAAAACCGGTTAAAGCCATTGATACCCCCAAAATAGAGTTTCCCGGCAGAGCATTTAAAATACGCACCCCGATTAAATTCATTGCTCTGCAATCCGTCTCTGAAATCATAGCTGATAGTTTCCTGATTCGTTTTATCATACAGGATCAATCCTTTGTTGGTAGCCAGCCAAATATTTCCGTTGTCATCGCTAAGCAATCCATTGATTACATTATCACTAAGTTGCAGACTTTCACTCAACCTGGTAACCTGACCGTTTAGCTTATTGATCATATCCAGCCCCTGCAATGTACCCACAAGGATATTGCCGGCCTGGTCCTGGGCAATGGAGAATACATAATCGCTGTTTAATGAATTTGCATCATTGGGATCATAAACAAATCTTTTGAAGCTATTGGATCTTTGATTATACAAATGCAATCCACCATTTTTTGTCCCAATCCATAATTCCTGGTCACTATCAATAAAAAGTGAAGTAATCAGGTCGTCTGCCAATGCATTGGGGTTCTCTCTTTGTTGAGTATAAAATTGAATGACATCGCCACCGGAATCTAATCTATACAACCCATTCATAGTTCCTACCCATATTGATCCATCAGGTGTTTGTGCAAGAGCAAATATTTTTCTTTCAGGCAACATGTGTGTTGAACCTTTCAATCCTGCCGATAATTTGTAAAGCCCGTCGCCGAATGTACCAATCCAGATATTATCCTGACTATCAGTAAGCAAAGATTTTATATGTTCGGAATGAATGTTCTTATTGCTTACATTTCTGAAGTTCACTTTATGAAAGGTTTCTGCTGCAGGATCAAAATAGTTAAGCCCCCCTTGCTCTGTACCTATCCAGATTCCCAGGAAGTTTTCAGTAAATGAACTTACAATGTTGTCGCTAAGGCTATAGGCGTCGTTAATCTGATGAAGGTAATGTTCAAAATTGCTCAACAAATCAGACATTAGGTTTACCCCGGCTCCCCAGGTACCCACCCAAATGGTATTGTTTTCATCCACAAGAAACGAATATATGGAGTTATGGCCCAGTGAAATAGGATTGGTTTCATCATTTTCAAAGATCATAAAAGTGCTTTTTGCACGATTGTATGAAACCAATCCCAGGAATGTACCCAACCATACATTGCCCTCTTTGTCGGCTTTGATTGTCCGGATATCGCTTTTTAGCGGCCGGGGCATATACTCCAGAGAAGATTGCTCTTTCAGCTTGCCAGAAGAATCTAATGTAAACATCAACAATCCTTCCACACTCCCCACCCAGATATTGTCAAGATAGTCAACAAAAACCGGGGTTATTTTGTCTCCGGGGGCTTTCGCAATACTTTCCGGATGAAAGCTGTATTGCATAATTCTGTTCTGTCCGATGTTATATAAGGTGAGCTTTTCAGTGGAAGCCAGCAAAATTCTGTTTTTATCATACCTGGTAACAGACGTAATATTTCCTGCCACACTATTATCCAGCACCAATTCAGTCTGGTTAGTCAAAATATCATAGGTATACAATCCCTTGCAGGTTCCAAGCCAGAGTGTATGCTCATCTTTACTTAAAATGGAAGATACTGTATAACGATTTTCGCTTACACCGGCTAATTCTATATGTTCAAACTTTTCCAGATGAAGGTCAAAGCGATTCAATCCGCCATTTCGTGTACCAACCCATAAGGTACCTGAGAAGTCTTCGTAAAGACTTATAACCTCGTTACTACTTAAAGAATTCTTATTCTGTGGATTATTTTTGAATGCCGTAAATTCATAGCCATTGTATCTGTTAAGCCCTCCCGTTCGGGTCCCAAACCACATAAATCCTCTTGAATCTTCCAGGATACTGAAAACCGTACTTTGAGACAAACCCTGCTCAACAGACAACTTCATAAATCTATTGTATTGAGGAGGATTCATAAGTTCAACATACCCTTGTCTGTCATTCCCTTTTAAATTACAGAAAATAGTAAGGAGAAGAAAAGCCAGAAATGGCAACTTTTCAAGCATTGTGTTTGGACAAAGAAGTTTATATAAGTTCTGTCATTAATAATTGCAAACAAAAATACAGATTTTTATTTTCAAAAAAGGACTTTCAGCCCGAATTTTCGGAACAGGTATTCCACGACCCATTTCCCTTTTTCAAACCTAAAAACCCCTATCATGAAAAATCTTACCTTACTTTTCATTCTTCCTCTCCTGTTTATATTTCATTCCGGCAAAACACAACCCCAGCTCGATCTGATACCTTTTGCTGCGGGCCTTCAACAACCCATAGATATTGCACAGGCGGGCGATGACAGGCTTTTTGTTGTGCAACAGCAAGGGTTGATAAGAATTATCGATGCCGATGGAAATGTCAATGCATCCCCTTTCCTTGATCTTACAGAAATGGTAAACACTAACGGCAATGAACGTGGATTGCTGGGGCTTGCCTTCCATCCCAACTACACAGAAAACGGTTACTTTTTTGTGAATTATACGCGTGATACCGACGGGGCTACCATCGTGGCAAGATATACAGTGGACAACAACAATCCTGACCTTGCCGATCCGGACAGTCAGAAGATCCTTATGTCTATTTCCCAGCCTTACGCCAACCACAACGGGGGGAACCTCTTGTTCGGCCCCAATGGATATCTCTACATTGCTGTAGGTGATGGAGGCAGCGGTGGCGACCCCGACAATTATAGCCAGACCCATACCACCCTGCTGGGCAAAATACTACGCATCGATGTTGACAATGGCGATCCCTATGCTATTCCGGAAGACAACCCCTTTGCCTGGGACGATTTTACCCTGGATGAAATATGGGCCATGGGACTTCGTAACCCCTGGCGCAACAGCTTTGACCGTTACACCGGAGATTTCTGGATTGCCGATGTTGGACAAAGCCTTCGTGAGGAGATCAATTTCCAGCCCGCCGGCAGCCCGGGAGGTGAAAACTACGGATGGAGATGCTATGAAGGGTCTGTCCCCTTTAACCTGGATGACTGTGCCGATGAGGAATCATACAACTTCCCGGTATTTGATTACGAACATTACGGTGGTGGATGCTCAGGCTCCATAACCGGGGGATATGTTTACCGTGGGGCAATTTACAATGGTTTGTTTGGCAAATACCTGACCGCAGACTATTGCCATGGCGACTTTTACTTTATGATGCAAACCCACGATGGATTTGAATCGGGGATGCTGGGATCATTCAGTGCGTTCCAGTACTCTTCCTTTGGCGAAGACCAGCATGGCGAATTGTATGTAACCCTGCGCGGACAGGGAGAGATTCACAGGATTACCGACACTTCCGATTGCCGCCCTGTGGCACAGATCAAGGGAAATACCCTGTTGTCGCTGGCCGAAGGAGAGACCATCACCCTTGAAGCTTTTTATCACCCATCTCTTGATTATCAGTGGTTTAAAAATGAAGTTCCCATAGAAGGAGAAACCTCCCATCTGCTCGAAATAAATGAACACGGGCTTTTTATCATAGAGGTGACCAACCCGGGAAACGACTGCAGCAATACCTCAGCACCGGTAGAGGTAATGGTGGAAGAACCCTCGTACATTGCCACAGATAACCTTTCACAAATCAAGGTGTATCCCAATCCTGCAAGCCATCAGTTCACCATAGAAGGATTACCCGGGCAGGGCTTTGTGAGCATCAGGATACAGGACCTGACCGGCAGGCTGATACTATCACAAACCCGACAGATTGAAGAATCTATCGTAATGGAAACCCTGGGAATACCTGCCGGTATATATATTCTTACCATCACAGGAGATGAACTTTCCCACAACCGGAAGATAAGCTTGGGGAAGTGAAGCTTTCTGGCCGGAAGGAATTTGAGAATTCAAATTTACAAAAGCAAAATCCGGTCAAAGACCCATTGGGTTATTCAATACCCGGCATAGGCTCACCATTAACTGTTACATTGTCCAGCTGGAGGTTTTCCACATAGTTGACTCTGTTCTCTTTGCTCACACCATTGAAGTGAGAGTTGGAGATAAAAATACCTGTGACAGGAGCACGCTCATAAGCATTGATAAATATCGCCCGATAGTTCCTCCGCGGGTTAAGTTGGTCTTGCTACGGATCTTGTTTTCGTCATTGGGACACCCTGAATTTTTTCAGGGTTGGCTCATGCCTGCAAAAATGATTATAATTGTAATTGCAAAGTCTGGTCAAAACAAATATTGATTTCTGCCAAACATCAGATATCTACATGTCTTTTCTCATTATGACTTAAAAAGGCAGCTTCAATAATTTTGGTTACCATAGCTGACTCGCCTGGATCCACTGCCAACTTTTCGCCATGCCTGATGGCACGGTATATATTGGAATAAAAAGCTGTATAATCACCGGGGGTTGTGGCAATTCTCTCTTTTATATCTTTCCCGTTCAACGTTGTGTGCAGCAAGCCGAACTCACTTTCAGGTTCTTTACCCCACCCTTTGGAACCAGGAGCAATACCTTTTTTCAGTTCCTCTTCCTGGGGGTCAATTCCCCATTTCAAAAAAGAACCTTCGGTGCCATGCAGAGCGTACCGGGGGCCAGGCTCACGCACGAGGTAACTGGCGGCCAAACTAACCCTTACATGTGGATAATGAAGCCACAGATCAAACGTATCATCGATACTGCTTTTGCTGCGCAAAGCATTTATCAGCATGTAGCAACGGACCATGAAATACAAGACCCGACATACCAAAAGATGCAAGAGCAGTTTTAACAGGTTTACAGGAAGAATTCATAATGTTTAGGAATCGAGTAATATCAAAAGTATCTTGAAATGAATCAAAAACCAAATAATCCCGGGAGCCATAGACTTATTTGGGGCAGATAGGTTACCAGCATCAACACCACGATCATGGCTATAAACAGCGGAATAAGCGGTTTGATAACTTTTTGTATATCAATTTTTGCCACACTGCAGCCAATAAATAATACAGAACCTACCGGTGGGGTACAAAGTCCGACACTCAGGTTCATCACCATCATAATTCCGAAATGGATTGGACTCATTCCAAGGTCAACAACCACGGGTAGGAATATAGGGGTAAAAATAAGTACTGCCGGGGTCATGTCCATAAATATTCCCACGAAGAGCAGAATCAGGTTGATCACCAGAAGAATTACAATGGGGTTTGAGCTTAATGCAAGTAACCCTTCACTAACACTTTGAGGAATATTAGCATAGGACATTACCCAGGAAAGCCCCATGGAAGAACCCACCAGGAACAGAACTATGGCAGTAATACCTACTGTACGCAATAATATCTGTGGTAAATCGGATATTTTCACCTGTTTATAAATCATAGAAAGAATAAGTGTATACAATACCGCAATAGCAGAAGCCTCAGTAGCAGTAAAGTAACCGGCAATGATACCGCCAATAACAATTACCAGCAAGAGAAGGCTTGGTATAGCATCAAGAAATTTAAACAAACCGGTTTTCCAACCTACAGACTCGCCTACCGGATAGTTTTTATAATAGGCAAATATCGCTGCCACCATCATCAGTACTACCCCTGTTAGAATTCCCGGTATATAACCTGCAAGAAAAAGAGCAGCAATTGATACACCGCCACTGGCAAGACTATAAACGATAAGAATATTGCTCGGTGGTATCACAAGTCCTGTAGTAGCAGAAGTAATATTTACCGCAGCACTATAGGCAGGATCATATCCCTCCTCTTTCATTTTGGGTGTCATAAAACTCCCGATTGCAGAAGCTGAAGCTGCTGCCGAACCGGAAATAGACCCAAACAGCATATTGGCAATAATATTAACAAACGCTAATCCCCCCGGTAGTCTCCCTACCAGAACTTTGGCAAAATCGATCAATCGTATGGCAATTCCACCTTGATTCATTAGCTGGCCCGCAAGAATAAAGAAGGGTATGGCCAGGAGAGCAAAACTGTCAAGAGCGGTGGCCATTCGCTGGGCAAAAGAGGTAAACGCCGGCAACGGCATAATACTTACCAGCAGTGTAAGAATTCCGGAAATACCTATGCTGTACGCAATAGGCACACCAAAAGCCAGCAATACAATAAAAGACAACACCAGTATAATGATTTCAATGTAATCCATTTTTTTGTTTTTTTAGTAATCTAAAGCAAATTGCAACTGTATGAATGCCAGCTTTCGAAAGGACTTTTTGATATTACTGAATTCTTTCCTTTCAGAAAATCCAAAAACTTTAATAATTTAATTTCTTGTGGCAACAATCATATCCACCACGGCATAATATATTATAAACAAACCGCTCAGGGGAAGCACCACATAAACATAACCTACGGGAATCTGAAGTGCAGATGATATTTGGCCCAGGTAAAAGGTTATAAATACAAGATTTCCACCACCAATTACCAAAACCACCAGAGCAAAAACAGCTATGATTATATTAATGAACAGGGTTTGTAACTTCTTTCCCTTTTCAGATAGTTTGGCTGAAAGCAGGTCAATGGCAAGATGTTGTTTCTGCCCTGTGGCATAAGCTGCACCAAGAAGCCCAACCCATATCAGGAGATAGCCTGCAAGCTCATCGGTAAAAGAGCTGGGGTCGCCTAAAAGAAATCTGCTGGCCACCTGCCATAACACATTAATCACCAGAACTCCCATAATAATGGTAACCAACCAGCCCAATAGTTTATCAATAATTTTTTTATGGCTCATAGTTTTCTATTGTAATTCCTGAATCTTTTTAATCAAATCATATAGTCTTTCATCATCTTTATAAGCTTCGTAAAGCGGTTGTACCATTTCAATAAATGGTTGCTTATCGGGGTAAGAAACCTGAACTCCGGCTTCCTTTACCATTTGCAGGGAATGTTGTTCCGACTCCATCCACAAATCTCTTTGCACCACTGCTGATTCATCTGCTGCTTCCTGCAACCATTGCTGCTCCTGAGGTGTCAGCCGGTCCCATATTTTGGTACTAACCAGCAATACATCAGGTATGGTAGTGTGTTCATTCAGAGAATAGTATCTACAAACTTCATAATGATATGACAGAAAAAAGCTTGGCGGGTTGTTTTCAGCTCCGTCTACTACACCTCCCTGTAAAGCGGTATAAAGTTCACCCCATGAAATGGGTGTAGGCGATCCCCCCAAAATCCTCATCATATTTACAGCTGAAATACTGGGCATTACCCTAATCTTTAATCCTCTGAGATCATCCGGATGTTCTATGGGCCGGTCTTTCGTGTAAAAGCTGCGGCTCCCGGCATCATAAAAGGTAAGCCCCCTAAGCCAGTAGTTCTCTCCGTCCTGTAAAATTTCCCGACCTACCGGACCATCAAAAACACGCTGGGCATGTTCACGGCTGACAAAAATGTAGGGCAATCCAAACACCCGGTAAGAAGGTGCAAAGCCTTCCATTACAGCAGCAGAAACTTTGGTTATGGCAAGGCTCCCTATTTGCAGCATCTCAAGGTTTTCGCGTTCTGAACCCAGCTGACCACTGGGATACACGTCTACTCGCATATGACCGTCAGATTTTTCATAAACTCTTTCGGCCATATAAACCATGCCTTTATGAACCGAATGACTTGGATCAAGTCCATGAGCCAGTTTCAGTACCGTTACATGATCGCGCTCCTGGCAGGAAATAAAAAACAGGGGAATTACCATCAGCACAAAACCGAACAGTAAATTTTTTTTAAGACTGGATTGCTTTTGCATACTCAATAATTTGGCAGTTCCTAAAAATAAGGTCCATTTAATAATATCAGATTTTTTACTGATTTTTGCTTCTGATGCGTTTCAATAAATTAGAAGCGTTTCGTGCTTTATCTTCAAGCAATTTGAAGTTTTCGTTTTTAATAATGTCGCTGGTAATTAATTGCGAACCCATTCCCACGCATGTTACACCGGCATTAAACCATGCCGAAAGGTTTTCTTCTGTGGGCTCAACCCCGCCTGTTGGCATAATACTACTCCAGGGCATAGGTCCTTTTACAGCTTTCACAAATTCGGGGCCTCCCACCTGTGTACCCGGAAAGATTTTTACGATTTCTGCTCCCAACTCTTCGGCTCTTGATATCTCAGTAACAGAACCACATCCCGGAGACCAAAGTATCTTACGCCGGTTACAAACCACGGCCGTGTCTTCTTTTATTACAGGAGAAACGATAAAATTGGTTCCCAATTGCATATATATAGAAGCCGTTCCTGCATCCATAACCGAACCTGTGCCCAATATCACACCAGGTAATTCAAGAGTAACTCTTTTATTGACAACAGAAAAAACTTCGTGAGCATAGTCACCACGATTTGTGAATTCAAAAACAGTTAATCCACCATTAAAACAAGATCTGATAACCTGAAAACAAATTTCAGGATCAGGATGATAAAACACCGGAATAATACCGGCTTGTTCCATAGCTTTTGCAGTTTGTATTCTGGAAAAACGTGCCATATGGTTTTTTTAAAATTTATGCGCAAGCGGTTGCACAAAAATAATTATCTTTGTCGAAAATCTATGAATTCGGTGAATATTTTTTCAATAAAACTTTACCTAAACATATAAATATCGTATATACAGTTAAAAACATATCTGGCAAGTTTTGAATTATGACAAGGTGCCCTTAACTACTCCGTAATATTTTTAAGTAATGACAGGGAAAAAGAAATACACTATCCGCGAAATTGCTAAAGAGCTTAATACTACATCTTCAACGGTGTCACGAGCCCTTCAGAATAACCCCCGTATCAGTGCCAAGATGCGCAAAGCAGTTCAGGAGCTTGCAGCATTCCATAATTATCAACCAGACTTCAGAGCGTCAAGCCTGGCTAAAGGCACCGGAAGAACTATTGGAGTGCTTGTGCCAAAAATTGACCGTCATTTTTTCTCTACTGTATTAAGTGGAATTGAAGAAATTACCGCAGCGCATAGTTATAATGTACTGGTGTGCCAATCTTTTGAATCCTATGAAAAGGAGCTTGAGCTGGTAAAAAACCTTATGTATGGCAAGGTTGACGGACTCATTGCCTCCATCTCAATTGAAACAAAACAAGCCCCTCACTTTGAACAGGTTGTTGAAAAAGGGTTGCCTCTTGTTTTTTTCGATCGGGTATGTGAATCAATCAATGTCAGTAAAGTAGTAATTGATGACTATGCAGGTGCATGTATGGCAATGGAGCATCTCATAGAAAATGGCTTCCGGAACATCGCGCACTTTTCAGGTCCTCAACATATTAATGTATATCGAAATCGTACGCGTGGCTTTTACGACATAATGCAAAAATATAACCTGGAAATAAACAAAGGACTTGTATTTAATAATGTGATAACGCGTGAAACCGGCTGCCAGGCCATGCAAAAAATTCTTGCTTCGAAAAAATTACCCGATGCAATATTTTCTTCCGGCGATTATTCTGCCTTGGGTGCCATTTTATGCGCCCGTGATTCAGGAGTTGAAATTCCGGATGAAATTGCATTTACCGGTTTTGCAAATGAACCCTGGGACTCATTTTTCGAGCCCCCTCTCACATCGGTTGATCAGCATGCCTTTAAAATTGGAAAAGAAGCAGCTACGATACTAATCCAGCAAATTGAGAATCATAAAACTGCATTTGTGCCTCGCACTGTTACCTTAAATCCTGAATTGATAATCCGTAAATCTTCTCTAAAAAAATCGGCATCAGTGCCCATTATTCAGAATGAGGGATTTAATTCCATCCAATGATAAATAAATTCAAGCGATAATACTAACTTTTAAATTATTATTTTTATGAAACATTCAATCAGATACGCAACACACCCTAAAGATTTTGAATCCTACAACACCCAACGCATCAGGGATGAATTCCTGGTTAGCAACATTTTTACCCCCGATGAGATTAACCTCACCTACTCCATGTACGACAGGTATATCGTGGGCGGTGCCATGCCGTTAAATAAAAGACTGAAGCTGGAAACTATTGACCCCATCAAAGCGGATTATTTTCTGCATCGCAGGGAAATGGGACTCTTTAATGTGGGTGGTTCAGGAAAAATTACCATCGACGGAAAAGAATACCCCATACAATACAAAGAAGCCATATATATTGGTTCGGGAGACAAGGAAGTATCCTTTTCAAGCGATAATCCGCAGAAGCCTGCTCTACTCTACATCAACAGTGCACCTGCGCACCGTGCCTGTACCGATAAACTGGTAACTCTGGCCGACGCGGAGTCGGTAAACCTGGGCTCGCTGGAAACATCCAACGAACGTACCATCAACAAACTACTGGTAAACAGCGTTGTAGAAACCTGCCAGCTGCAAATGGGTATGACTATACTCAAGCCCGGCAGCGTTTGGAATACCATGCCACCCCACGTACACTCCCGCCGTATGGAAGCCTATTTCTATTTTGAAGTACCAGCCGATCAGGCCATCTGTCATTTCATGGGTCAACCCAATGAAACACGTCCCATTTGGATGAAAAACCATGAAGCCGTTTTATCTCCTTCATGGTCTATTCATGCTGCGGCCGGCACATCCAACTACATTTTTATATGGGGTATGGCCGGCGAAAACCTGGATTATGCCGATATGGATATGGCTAAAATCAGCGATATCAGGTAAATTTTATTAAAATAATAATTTTAAAATATTCAATATGTCTTTGCAATTATTTGATTTAACCGGAAAAACCGCCCTGCTTACCGGGGCAACCCATGGCCTGGGAATGGCTATGGCTATGGGACTGGCAGCTGCCGGTGCCCGCATAGTTATCAACGACCGCGATTCCGAACGAGCCGATGCTGCTATAAAAGAATACCGAAAAGCCGGCGTAGATGCCTATGGCTATGTGTTTGACGTAACCAATGAAAAGGCCGTTTCGGAAAATCTGGACCGTATCGAAAAAGAAGTGGCACCCCTGGATATTCTGGTCAACAACGCCGGAATCATCAAAAGAATTCCCATGCTTGAAATGGAAGTAAAGGATTTTCGTAATGTCATTGATATTGATCTGGTAGGTCCATTTATCGTTGGGAAAAAATTCGCTTCACAAGTGGTCAAACGTCAGGGCACGGGCAAGATTATTAACATCTGCTCGATGATGAGCGAACTGGGCCGAAACTCGGTTGCAGCTTATGCATCTGCCAAGGGTGGTCTGAAGATGCTTACCCGCAGCATGGCCACCGAATGGGCCAGATTTAACATCCAGTCCAATGGCATCGGACCGGGGTATTTTGCTACATCGCAAACCGAACCCATCCGTGCAGAGGGTCACCCTTTCAATGACTTTATCATTCATCGAACTCCGGCAGGTCGCTGGGGCGAACCCAACGAATTGCAGGGCGCAGCCATTTTTCTGGCTTCTGCAGCCTCGGATTTTGTTAATGGTCATGTTCTTTATGTTGATGGCGGCATCCTGGCTACAATTGGTAAGCCTGCCAACGAGAAGTAACGTTTATGTATTAACCCAACACGTAACAATTATGAAAAGCCATAACCCTCTCATGGTGGTTTTGTTTATTGCACTTTTTACAATGGCATGCCAGCAGACAGAAACCCAAATTGTTTTTACCAATGACACATCCATTGAACGGATCGATGAGCCTGTTGTCATAAGCAGAAGTGATCTTGAAAAGCAAACGGGAGAAATATCCACCAGATTTGTACCGATGCTGGTAGCCGAAAACGGGATGGTTATTCCCTCGCAGGTTGACGATATCAATGGCGATGGCACATGGGACGAACTATTTTTACTGGTTAACGTTCCCGCCCACTCACAAACCCGCCTTGCAGTATCGCTGGTGAATCCCGGGCAGCTTCCGGTTTTCATACAAAGAAGCAATGTTTGGCTGGCCAGCCCGCAAGACGACGGAACCTACAAGGAAGAGACAGAAGCAAAGCGGCCGGCCATCACGCGCGAAAACCATGCCCAGACCAGGCAACTGTTTCAGTTTGAAGGTCCCGGCTGGGAAAATGATCGGGTAGGATTTCGTATTTATTTTGATGATCGTAATGGTATAGACATCTTCGGAAAAACCACAGAAATAATGGTACTTGAAAATGTTGGAATAGATGAAGACTACCATGCATTGCAGGACTGGGGAATGGATATTCTTAAGGTGGGAGCTTCGCTGGGTGGCGGTTCCATTGCTCTTGAGGTGGACGGTGATCTGCATAGGGTGGCACCCGGTTCAGATGGGTCATACAAACTCATAACCAATGGCCCGCTTCGCTCCATCTTCCAACTCAAGTTTGATAACTGGAATATGGAAGGTAACCAGTTCAGTGTTTTGCACGAAATTACCATGTATGGCGGTGCCTGGTATTACCAAAGTAATGTATCCGTGGAAGGTGGTGTTCAAAACCTAAATATCGTAACAGGCATTACCACACTTGATCTTGATGACAAACAGGCAAATTTCACTGATTATGAAAATGGAATCGTATCCCTTTCAACCCATGGCCGGCAAGCCATAGAAGGTGAGTACCTGGGAATGGCAGTAATGCTCGAAAAGGACGATTATCTGGGTTATGATTACCTTGATGAGAATGCCGGGGATATCGTTCACTCCTTTATCGTTCGCATGAATAAAAGAGATAAACCAACTTCTTTCAAGTTTTATTCTGCCTGGGAGTTGTCTGATCCTGATTTCGCTTCCTCGGAAAAATTTGAAGAGCTGCTTAAAGTTGATGCTATAAAAATGGGTAATCCTATCACGGTAGAGATAAAATAATTCTAACAATGCGGAAGTTTAAGACTTTCATTTTAGCATTGGTTTCACTGGCCATGATTTAATGCAAGCAATCACCCCGTGTTGCCACCATTTGGATGATTGGCGACTCAACCATGGTCGATTATGCCAACTATGGCTAAGATTATATGCGTGATCGCTACCCCATGACCGGCTGGGGACAGGCATTTCACCGAAAAGGGAAGGGACTATGTTACCGTGAATTATTTCATGAACCTGCCCTTCGAAAACTCAGCCGGACCGGTGGGTCAGGCCGTTGCTTTACGCACTAATGGCGACCCTATGCAAAAACAGTCATTATCAACTCTTTCCTGAATGACTTCATCCGACCCGAAGGCTGGTCGATCTGGCGGGGTCGCGAAACCAATCACCTCAACGCATATTATGCAGAGTCCGGCAACTATAGCCCTGGTGCCAATGCCGAAGAACGCATTGACTGGTCGCATCAGCTGACCGATGCTGAATATAAAAGATATACCCTGGGAAATATCTTTGCCCAAAGCACCAATCCCGACTATTTTGAAGGAGACTGGCTTCCCGAGCCACACAATGATCCCATATATCGAATCATTGCCCAATTTTTTAGGCATTGGAAGGGGAGTAAAAAACACCCTCAGCTTTATGGAAGCTCAGGGGCAGCCCGGTTCAGGTTGACGTATAACAAATCTTTGAAGAATTGGCTAAACGATCATATTTGAACCATTCCTGAAAATCTAAATTTAAACTTTAGTTTTTCAATGTAAATAAATAAAACATGCATTGAAATACTAAAACTAAGCCTTGAATTTTCAACGTAAAGCCCAATGATTCAAACACACCGGTATTTGCAATACTTGAAAAGTATGGCAAGGATGTTTGTTTATTGTCGCCAATTAATTTTCCAAACAAGAAATCAAACCGTCCAAATGGGTTTCAGGAAACTCTTTACTTCAGGTTATATCAGAGACCCTTTTTATGCAATTGTATTAAACCACTCAACGACCGGCAGGCATTTTTGATACTACCTTGATTTGTTGCACGAAAGCCCCGGGATTCTCACGAATGCCGGGGCTTTTCAAAACACAATAAAAAAAGAAGGGAGATCAAACGTTGTATGTTGTAGAAGCAGTAGTACCGCCTCTTCCTGTCCAGTTGGTGTGGAAGAACTCTCCACGGGGTTTGTCGAGGCGCTCGTAGGTATGGGCACCAAAGTAGTCGCGCTGGGCCTGCAACAAGTTGGCGGGCAGGCGTTCGGTACGATATCCGTCGAAATAGCTCAGGGCCGATGAAAGCGCCGGCACCGGGATACCATTGGTCATTGCGGTGGCAACCACACGACGCCAGCTGGCATCTGCATCATGGATTTTGCCTTTGAAATAATCGTTGAGCAGCAGATTGGGCAACTCAGGATTGTCGTCAAAGGCTTCCTTGATTTTATTCAGGAATGCCGAGCGAATAATACAGCCACCGCGCCACATCAGGGCAATGCCACCATAATTGAGATTCCAGCCATACTCTTCTGCGGCAGCTCGCAACAAGACATACCCTTGCGCGTAGGATACGATTTTGGAAGCCAGCAGTGCCTTGCGGATATCTTCAATAAATGCTTTTTTGTCACCGGTGAAATTGGGAGTGGGTCCGTTAAGCAATTTAGATGCTTTTACCCGTTCATCTTTTTGGGCCGACAGGCAACGGGCAAAAACCGATTCGCCGATAAGGGTAAGGGGAATGCCCAGGTCTAATGCCGTTACTCCGGTCCATTTGCCGGTACCTTTCTGGCCGGCAGTGTCCAGTATTTTATCCACGAGAGGTTTTCCGTCCTCATCATTGTAGGCCAGGATATCGCGGGTAATTTCAATAAGGTAGCTGTCCAGCTCCCCTTTATTCCACCCCTTAAACACTTCATGCATTTCGCCCGCACCCATGCCCAGCAGGTCTTTCATTACCTGATACGCTTCGCAGATAAGCTGCATATCGCCATATTCAATACCGTTGTGAACCATTTTCACAAAGTGACCGGCACCATTTTCACCTACCCAGTCGCAGCAGGGGGTACCATCTTCCACTTTGGCAGCAATGGACTGGAAGATGGGTTTTACATGGGTCCATGCATCCTTAGAGCCACCAGGCATAATGGATGGCCCTATAAGGGCGCCTTCTTCGCCACCTGAAACGCCGGTGCCGATAAAGAGCATATCTTCTTTTTCAAGCCATGCAGTGCGACGGTTGGTATCAGGGAAGTGGGTATTGCCCCCGTCAATGATGATATCGCCCTTGTCGAGCAGGGGGATAAGGTTTGCGATGAGGGCATCAACAGGTTTTCCGGCTTTCACCATCAGCATTACCTTTCGGGGCGATTTCAGTGAAGCGACCAGCTCCTCCAGGTTGTGGGTGCCGATGATGTTTTTATCCTTTGCACGCCCTTTAACAAATTCGTCGACCCTTTCGGTAGAACGGTTGTATACCGCAACGGTAAACCCTTTGCTCTCCATATTCAATACAAGGTTCTCGCCCATAACGGCCAGTCCGACCAATCCAATGTCTGCTTGTTTCTCCATGATGTGTATGTTTTGATTTAAATGAACTATTACTTGGTTCTTGGTTGATTATCTCTCGCAGAGTCGCAAAGACGCGGTAATGAAAAAATCACGACGTGATTTTTTTAAAACTGAGCTTCTGCGGCATTGCGAGCATATTTTTTATTACTGTCAAACTATATTTTTGTTGGTTTCTGATGGGGCTGAAGCCCGATAACTAAAATCATTTTGCATTATTCGTCGCTTCGACAAGCTCAGCGTCCGGTTCTTCCCACGGCTCAGCGTCCAATTTGCATTGGGCACATTGTCGCATCTAGTCCTTAAACCGTTCCCTTGAAGCCCACAGCCCGATAGCCGGATTGGAGATGTAGAAGATTTCTTCGCCATCGTCCATGGTGTTGTAACCGTCTTTGAGCTTTTCGGGATTGTAGCGTTGCATCATCACTGCCAGGGGTGCATAGTTGAAGTTCACCGAGCGGATTTCTTCCTCGGTAACCTTACCCGGGCAGTAGGTGATGGTAAACCGGTCTTCGGCAGAGCCATGGATTAAGTGTGCGGTTGCGCTGAGATTGTTCTGCAACTCGGGATTCTCGTCGGTGAGTTTCAGGATTTCAGGAGTAGTAAGGTAGCCATATTTACGGATAAGCGCATCAATTTGTTTGTCCTCCCCAAACTCCTTGAGTCCCGGAGCCAGCACCACCAGTTCACCTTTGTCTTCTATGGCCATGCGGGTACGGTACACACTCTTGTTGCCCAGCCAGGTACTTTTAAACTCTTCGGGATCGAGGTATACCACCACTTTTTTGAGGGGCTTTTCCAGCATGATGAAGTTTACCTTGAGCGACAGGGCTGCTGCCTGCAGGTAGCATTCGTGATCATCGCCGATGTATAGTCCGCGCACTTTAAGTTTGCCATCTTTGCCTTTGGCCACCACAGTGAGCAGGTAAAGAATGGGCAGATGGCGCGCAAAATTGTCGGAGGCATAATTAAGCACCTTGCGCACGGGGGTGTCGGGCCGTCCCAGGATGCGTTCAATCCCGTAGGCTGCACCCAGGAAGTGACTTTTGTTGATGCCTTCGGCACCACCAGTTCCCACAAAGATATTCTTGTTGTAATTGGCCATACCAATCACCTCATGGGGCACTACCTGTCCGGGAGATAGGATCAGATCGTACCCACCATTAACCAGCATTTTGTTTACCTGTGCCGGCCAGGAATAGTTTACCCTTTTTTCCGATATTTCGTAGATATAATCGGCCGGGACGGTTCCCAGGGTGGTGACATCGGTCCGCCATTTGTGCTCCCGGAAAAGAGAAAGAGGAATGCCCGGAAACATCTTCTGCAGTTCCGCTGCTGTCATGAGGGCGTGTGTGCCCAGGGCCGGCAGTATATCTGTAAGGGCATTCCTGTAGTATTCATAAGCGAGCGTGGTAAGATACCCTGCCCGCGAATGGTAACGGGTAAAATCGGGGGGTATGGCAAGTACTTTCTTTTTTGCTCCCAGCTTATCGAAGGTTTCAAAAAGTGCATTTCTGATGTCTTCGGGGCTGAGGTCGGTGGTTTCGGAACCCTGTGCAAAGTATAGCATATTATGTGTTTTTATGGGCGCTGAGTTTTTTCTGGTCACTGAGCCTGTCGAAGTGACGCTTCGACAGGCTCAGCGTCCGGTTATTTCCAAATTTTCGAAACATTCCTTTTCCCTTTTCATTATCTCCTCACACGGGCATTACCTTTCCAGATGCTCCAAATCATTTCTTCATCGGCGGGTTGTCCGTAGTCGGTTTCGAAGGTAGTGGCCAGAGCACCTGATGCCCATCCGAACTGAGGCCATTTTTCGGGCTCCCATCCTTTGAGGATGGCATAGAGCATACCTCCCACAAAACCATCGCCTCCACCAATGCGGTCGAGCACCTGAATGGGTCGGGGTTTGATAACTTCCCACTGGTTGCCTGCCAGCATTACGGCACCCCAAAGATGCTCGTTCACGCTCACCACTTCCCGCAGGGTTGTGGCAAAAACCGATGCATCAGGAAAAGCTTCCTTCACCCTACCCATCATATCTTTGAAACCATCAATCTGTTCTTCAATATCCTTCCCTCCTGCTTCCGGTCCTTGGATGCCCAGACAGAGCTGAAAATCTTCTTCGTTGCCAATAAGGATATCGGAAACCGATGCAATTTCAGTAAAAATTTTGCGCAACTCCTGCTCACGGCCTTTCCAGAAGGTGGCCCTGTAGTTAAGGTCGAAGGAGATACGGGTACCATGTTTTTTGGCAGCCCTTGCAAGCTCCAGGCAAAACTGGCTGGTTTCTGGCGAAAGTGCCCCGATAAGTCCTGAGAGGTGTATAATTTGTACTCCTTCGGTGCCGAAGATACATTCCGGATCGAAATCCTTCACATTCAGGGTACGCCCTACCTCACCGGCGCGGTCGTTATGGACACGAGGGCCGCGTGAGCCAAAACCACTGTCGGCAATGTTAAACTGGTGACGGTATCCCCAGGGATCTCCCTGATCTACTTCGGGCCCCTCATAGTCCATGTTGCGGGCCCTGAGGTTGGCCTTGATAAATTGAGCAATGGGGCTTCCTTTTACAAAAGTGGTGAGTACTTTTACGGGCAATCCAAGATACGACGATACGCTGCCCACATTAGTTTCAGCACTGGTAGCCTGCATCTTGTAAGTATCGCTGGCGTGCACCGGTTGTCCGTTGAGCGGGGTAATGCGTACACCAATACTGGTGGGTACCAGCATGGCGTATTTGCAGTTCTGTCTGAGCTTCATGGCATTGAGGTTTTAGGAATTAGGTTTCAGTCATTTAAGGAATCAGATTACAGGAAACAGATGTCTTTTCAGTCATCTCTTTTCACTTTTCACTTCTTAACGAGCCACACGACCCGATGCATCGCCACCCATCAGCTTCTCCACTTCATCAACTGTGGCCAGGTTGTAGTCGCCATAGGTGGTGTGCTTAAGGCAGGATGCTGCCACAGCAAAGTCAAGGGCTTTTTGATGATCATCAGTATAAGTAAGCAAACCGTAAATCAGTCCGCCCATGAACGAGTCACCCCCTCCTACCCGGTCCACGATGTGTGTAATCTCGTACTGACGGGATTCATAGAGTTTCTTTCCATCCCACAATACACCGGCCCATGAGTTATGGTTGGCGTTGATGGAGCCGCGCAGGGTAGTTATGACCATTTTGCAGCGGGAGAATGTTTTCATGATTTGGCGGGAAACCGACTCATAAGCAGCACCTTCTACATGCCCTTTGGTAACATCTACTCCTTCGGGATGAACATCCAGTACCATAGCGGCATCTTCTTCATTGCCCAATACTACATCTGTACCGGCTACCAGTGCGGGCATTACTTCAGCAGCTGATTTACCATATTTCCAAAGGTTCTTACGGAAGTTCAAATCGCAGGAAACGGTAATGCCTTTATCGTTGGCTTTCTGAATGGCTTCCAGGCAAACATCGGCAGCTCCTTGAGAAATGGCTGGAGTGATTCCTGTCCAGTGAAACCAGCGTACGCCTTTAAAAACCTTGTCCCAGTCGATCATGCCGGGTTTAATTTCGGCAATGGCCGAATGGGCCCTGTCGTATACCACTTTGCTGCCGCGGCTTACGGCACCGGTTTCCAGAAAGTAGATGCCCAAGCGATCGCCTCCACGTACAATATTTTCGGTATTTACACCATAGCATTTCAGGTCCATGATACAGGATTCGGCAATATCGTTTTTGGGCAAACGGGTAACAAAATCAACAGGTATGCCATAGTTGGCAAGTGATACCGCCACATTGGCCTCACCGCCACCAAAGGTGGCATTGAGGGTATTGGCCTGGCTGAAGCGCAGGTATCCGGGTGTTGCCAGCCGCAACATGATTTCTCCGAAAGTAACTACTTTATTGTTGCTCATGTTTTTAAGGTCTTGAAATTTTTACCTGATTATTTTTTCTGTTCCCGGCAAGGCAGTTTTTTGGTTCTGAGGATGCCCAGCTCCATCCCGCGAAGCTCTGCCATCCCTTTGAGCAGGCCAATGGCAGAATATCCGGGATTGGTTTTTTTGTCGAGGTCGTCAAGGATTACATGTCCGTGGTCGGCACGCATGGGGATACGGAAGTCGCTTCTCTTGGCGCAGTACCGTTTGTCCTGTTCTTCCAGGATGGCTTCCACCAAAGCATACAAATCCACATCGCCTTTCAGGTGCTGATCTTCCAGGAAGCTGCCATCATCGAAGCGTTTCACACTTCTCAGGTGAGCAAAATGAATATGGGATCCCACATCTTTTAAAAATTGCACCAAGTCGTTGTCTGCCCTTACGCCAAGAGATCCGGTGCAAAGAGTAAAACCGTTAGCCGGTGAGGGGTTTACTTCAAGAATTCGCTTGTAATCATCCAGGGTGCTTACAATGCGCGGCAGGCCGAAGAGCGAGCGTGGCGGGTCATCGGGGTGGATGGCCAGGCGCATACCCGATTCTTCAGCAACGGGAATTATTTTGTTGAGGAAGTAGGCCAGATTTTCGCGGTATTTGTCATTGTCAACGCCCTTGTATTCAGCAAGGCGATTGCGGAATTCTTCCAGGCTGAATCCTTCGAAAGAGCCAGGCAAACCAGCAATGATATTGTGCTGCAAGATTTTCTTTTGCTCATCAGTGAGGGTAAGGAAAACTTCATGGGCCTTTTCAATTTCTTTGGCAGTATAGTCGTTTTCAGCACCTTCACGTTTAAGGATAAAAACATCAAAGGCCACAAACTCGCTCATTTCGAATGAGAGCGCGCGGGCGCCATCTTCCAGTTCCAGGTTAAGATTGGTACGGGTCCAGTCTACCAAGGGCATAAAGTTGTACACAAGGGTTTTCACACCAATGGATGCCACATTGCGCATACTGATGATGTAGTTATCGATATACTGGTCGCGATCGGCATGCCCCAGCTTTATGCTTTCGTGCACAGGGATACTCTCTACTACCTCCCACGATAGTCCGGTGGGGCGAGGGGGATGAACGGAGTCGTCCCACTCAATAATGCGTTTTCTTTCTATTAGCGGCTCCAGGAGCCATACGTCACCGACGGGTATTTCATGCAAAGCATTTACAATTCCGGTAGCACCGGCTTGTCTTATATCCCGGAGGGAAACAGGGTCATTGGGACCGTACCATCTCCAGGTTTCAATCATTCTGTTCATATTTTTTATTGTTTATTCGTTTTTGCAATTATTCGTTTTTGGATTGAAGTACTTAATTGTTGAAGGGTTTAAGAGTTGAAAAGTTGAAAAGTTTTATTTATCCAATTGTTATATCAACCTTAAACTATAAATTCCTGACTATGAACTCTTCAACTGATCACTTATCATTCTTCACATTTCACTTATCACTCTTTACTATTAGTTTTTCACTTTTCACTAAACTCCGCCATACGCGCTGTATCCGCCATCTACCGGAACAACAATACCGGTAATAAATTCCGACAGGTCGGAAAACAAGAACAAAAGGGTTCCGGAAATATCTTCGGGATTTCCAAATTTGCCCATGGGTGTGCTGGCAATGATTTTATTTCCGCGGGGGGTCAGTTCACCGGTGCTCTCATCGGTAAGCAGGAAGCGGTTCTGGTTGGTAAGAAAGAAACCGGGCGCAATGGCATTGACCCGTATACCGGTTTTGCCCAGATGTACGGAAAGCCATTGTGTGAAATTGTTGATAGCCGACTTAGCGGCTGAATAAGCGGGTATTTTGGTCAAAGGTCGGAAGGCATTCATGGAGGAAATATTGATAACGCCACCTTTGCCTGCTTTAATCATATCGGTTGTAAAAACCATGGTAGGCAGCAGCGTGCCGATGAAGTTGAGGTCAAACACCTGACGGAAGCCTTCCATCTCAAGCCCATAGAAAGAGTTTTCCAAGAGGCCTTCCATATCAGGAACGATTTCTTCCGCTTTGGTAGTTGCTTTGGGGGAGTTTCCGCCGGCACCATTGATAAGGAAGTCGATAGGACCAAATTCCTGGTTAACAAGCTTTTTGGCTTCTTCCAGTGATTTTTTATCAAGTACATTGGCAGCAATGCCAAGGGCTTTCACTTTAAATTTTTCGGTAATCCGGGTGGCCAGTGAATGGGCTGCTTCGGGGTTGATATCCAGAATGGCCAGGTTGATGCCCACAGCGGCAAGAGCTTCAGCCATGGAGGCGCCCAGGATTCCACCACCACCGGTGATGACGCAGTTTTTTCCTTTCAGATGCTCAAAATTGATTTCTGTCATGTTTTTTAGATATTTAAATAATAGTCAATATTTTCTTTGGTAATAATGTCAATGGGTAAGAAATGATTTCGGATTACTTCTTTTTTTCTGATAAGAACATTGAATAAAGCCATAATACTCTGATAGCCCTGTTCATGGGGTTTCTGCCCAATGAGAAAATCAATGGTATCATTCTTTAAATGCCTGATATTCTCTTCAAGCAAATCGTAGCCTATCACACGTACATTCTCAATTTTTTCCTGAACCAGAAAGTCTGCCACCAGGAATACCCTGGAGTTGGTTACAAATATACCCCGGGTCTTTTGTTCCTTCTCATTCATTTTAAGATGGCAAAACAACTGATTTTCCAGGTTATCTGTATTTTGAGCATTTGCATTCAGGGTTATCATGTTTTTCCGGCCTGCTTTGGGATTGGAATTGAAATAATCATGAAACCCCTGCTCGCGGCTGAAAATATGGCTGTTGCCTCCTTTTTGTGAAATAAAATTGATGATGATCACTTCCGCATCATCCTCCACACTGTAATCCAGCAGTCGTGCTGCCACCCGGCCACTTTGCCTGGAGTCCTGCCCCACAAAAGCTATGTTTTCCTGGTTCTCCATCTGGGTATTCAGAAATACATAAGGTATTTTTTGCTGGTTGAGCGTCTGAAGATAATCTGAGAGCCCATCGGTAAATATCGGAGCCATCACCAATCCATCGGGTTTGCTTTCAATAATTTCCTCCAGTTTTTCGAAAAAGACCGCTTTGTCATTGTAGGGAAAATGAAACTTTTCAACAGCAACACCAAAAGGTTTTATCTCATTCCACGCAGAAAATAATCCTTCTGCCGGTTTTTGCCAGAATGGGTTGGTCTCTTTGGGCAGAAGGGCAGCAAAACGAATGGTTTTTTTTGAAGCCAGGATGCTGGCCAAAATATCAGGCTCATAATTCATCTCCCTGATAATCTGTAAAACTTTTTCTCTGGTTTTGGCAGCAACCTCACCACGCTTGTGAATCACCCTGTCTACCGTGCCAGCAGAGACTCCTGCACGTTCAGCGATATCTGTTATGGTTACTCTGGTCATCTTTTTTTTGCCTTTTTTGATAAATTCTGTACAAAGTTACGGAAATATTTTCTAATTTCGTGTGCGCACACGAAAATATTTTTTCACATCATGAAAATTCAAATCATCGAATTAAGTAAATATTCATTTGGAACGGGTGACCGTTTTTCCCAGCAGGGAGAAGCCCAGTTAAAAGGTATCATGAAAGCTTTGGAGCTGGGAGTAGAAATTGCACCGGTTTGGAACAAATCCAACCGCGAGCATATGACCATTCATTCGGAGCCTGTCCAGACCCGCCAGGAAGCAGATGCTGCAGTAAAAGCACTGGGGTGGAACAAACCCTACTTTGTGGACGCCGACCATATTAATATGACTAATGTGGACAAGTTTGTGGATCATTGTGATTTTTTCACCATGGATGTGGCCGATTTTATTGGTAAGAAAGCCACTGCAGAAGAGATAGATCGATTTGTAAGGGAGAATGAAAAATACGCAGGGCAATTTTCCATTCCGGGAGTGGATGAAAAATTTCTTATTACCAAAGAGTCGCTTCAGGAAGTTGCAGAAAAGTTTCTCTATGCCATTGGTCAGGCGGGTATTATTTACAGGCACATAGAAAGTAAAAAAAGGAAAGGCAACTTTATTACCGAAGTTAGTATGGATGAGGTTCCTGAGGCCCAGAGCCCTATTGAAATGTTCTTCATTCTCTCCATGGTGGCTGCCGAAGGAATTCCGGCACAGACCATTGCACCCAAATTCACCGGGTGCTTTAATAAAGGTGTGGATTATGTGGGAGACATCAACCTGTTTCACAAAGAGTTTGAGCAGGATTTGATGGTGATAGATTATGCCGTTGAAAAATTTGGTTTACCTGCCAATCTGAAACTCAGCGTGCATAGCGGCAGCGACAAATTCAGCATCTATCCCATCATGGGCGAACTTATTAAGAAGTACGATAAAGGGATTCACGTAAAAACGGCAGGAACCACCTGGCTGGAAGAAGCCATCGGACTGGCCATGGCCGGCGGTGAAGCTCTGCAACTGGTAAAAGAGATATACAAAGGAGGACTCGACAGGTACGATGATCTGGTAGGTCAACAGGTAACCGAAATTATTTTCGACAGACACCTGGCCCGGCTTCTTAACTTTTAATCGTTTTAACAATTCTAATAAATAAGCTATGAAAGCATTTATGGACGACAACTTTCTGCTGCAAAACAAAGCCGCAGAAGAACTGTATCACACCTATGCCCGACCGATGCCCATCATCGACTATCACTGCCATCTCCCCCCGGAAGAAATCGGGGAAGATCGTCAGTTTGAAAACATGACCAAAATCTGGCTGGATGGTGATCATTATAAATGGAGGGCGATGCGGGCATTGGGTATCGACGAAAAATACTGCACCGGAAATGCGGCTGACCCTGACAAATTTGCCAAATGGGCAGAAACCGCTCCCCATACCCTGCGCAACCCGCTGTATCACTGGACACACATGGAGCTGCGCCGGCCATTTGGAATCCACAAGCTGCTGAACCCTGGTACGGCAACAGAAATTTACGAACAAGGCACGAGTATGCTCAACACACCAGAATTCAGCGCGCGCAATATCATGCGCAAAATGAACGTGGAGCTGGTTTGCACCACCGATGACCCGGTGGACAGCCTGGAGCATCACATCAAGGCCCGCGAGGATGGTTTTGAAGTAAAAGTACTACCTACCTGGCGTCCCGACAAGGCCATGATGGTGGAGAATGCTGAAACCTTCAATGCTTATGTGGATAAGCTTCAGGTCGCGGCCAATATGGATATTAGCTCCTTTGACACTTTTATGCAGGCCCTGCAGAAGCGCCACAATTTCTTCCATGTGCAGGGATGCCGCCTGTCTGACCATGGCCTTGAAAATATTATTGCAGAAGACTACAGCGAGGCTGAAATTGCAGAGATTTTTGCACAAGTCCGCTCGGGAAAACAGCTCAGCCATGAGCAGGTGCTGAAATTCAAATCGGCCATGCTCTACCATTTCGCCATCATGGACCACGAAAAAGGCTGGACACAGCAGTTTCACCTGGGAGCCCTACGCAACAATTCCAGCCGTATGTTCCGCAACCTGGGACCCGACAAGGGCTTCGACTCAATTGGTGATTTTGAAATGGCACGACCCCTGTCAAAATTCCTCGATAAGCTTGACAGCAGCAACCAGCTGACCAAAACCATCTTTTACAACCTTAACCCGCGCGACAACGAATTACTTGCTACCATGGCAGGAAACTTCAACGATGGCTCAGTGACCGGCAAGATGCAGTTTGGAAGTGGATGGTGGTTCCTGGATCAGAAGGACGGTATGACAAAACAAATCAATGCCTTGTCAAGCCTGGGATTGCTGAGCCAGTTTGTGGGCATGCTTACCGACTCACGCAGCTTCCTCTCCTACCCCCGTCACGACTATTTCCGTCGCATACTCTGCAACCTGCTAGGCACCGACATGGAAAACGGAGAAATACCATATGACATGGAAATGATGGGCACCATGGTCAGCAACATTTGCTATCACAATGCAAAAAATTATCTGGGCTTCGCCAAATAAATAGTCAGGAAAGCTACACTGTTTAGCGTTTTTAGGTGAAACTAAATTTAGATTTTAACAAACTTTTTCAAAACAAAACCAACCTCAATTGACATTTTTTCAAAGTATTTTAATAACCGTTATTTTTCCTGCCATGTATTTTTGTATCGTATTAACATTAAATTACTACTGTCGATGAGCTGGTTAAAAAGAGTATCAAGGAAAAATTCAAAAGTCCATCAGGCTAACCTGATAGAAGTTGTTACCATATTAACTATTGTTGGTTTTATTTTGGTTACTTATTATTTGCTTGGATAAACACTACATAATAAATAGTCCATAAAAAAATTACCCAAAATAACGATTATGAGAACCCTGTCAAAACAAAATGAACCCATTGTTGTAATAAAGCTGTCAGTTTTATTTCTTTTTATTTTATTATCCTTGCAATCGTTTGCACAGGGGACTGGAAATGTAAGTGGAATTGTAAGAGACAGTTATTCCGAAAGTACCCTCCCCGGTGCAACGGTAGTTGTTTCAGGCACCTCTGTTGGAGCCACTACAGATATCCACGGTAATTTTGTTATAACAAATCTTCCTGCAGGTACTGCCGTCCTGAAGGTTTCGTTTCTTGGTTATGCTCCTGAGGAAATCACGATTGAAATTATTCAGGGAGAAAACCGGCAGATCAATGTAAGCCTG
>Ga0207421_10001338_pt1 | contig 31896 bp, 18 predicted proteins | sample SodLakKL_010_SED_4_FD_187542 | JGI IMG/M metagenome (GOLD analysis project Ga0207421, IMG submission 187542) | Alkaline sediment microbial communities from Lake Tanatar, Kulunda Steppe, Russia - 8KL_010_SED (SPAdes) (version 2) | ecosystem: Environmental > Aquatic > Non-marine Saline and...
TGCTAATTTGCTGATTAATTGGTAATCTAAGTGTTTTAGAGCGTGCGGGGGTTGTTTTTTTGAGGTTTGAGGCTCTTCACACGCCTACACGGAAATACGAGGCATAAAACAAATACCTGCCGGCCAGTTCTGAAATAAAGAGACAGGCTACAGCAAGATATATGAGCATGGATGCTGCCCCCCCGGGGTGGGGCGCCTGATAGGCTACCCAGTAGGTGAGTGCTGTGTATCCTGCCAGCAGAAAGACGATCCTTACCGTTTGCCAGCTTCCGTCAGCCACAGAGGCAGGCAGGTTTCCTGATACGGCACCGATGTCGGGCTGAAGCAGGAACATGTTCAACAGGCTGACGAATACTGCTGCTGTGATCACAAAGAAAAGCACAGACTGCATATTTTGCACTCCCGGAACAGTTGACTTCCCTGATGACATTAGAGCCGTGATCACAAGCACTGCGCCACCACCCAGCATTATGGCGGTATTAAAAAAGGATATGGGGGTGGATGGTGTATTCCACAGGGGCACGGTGGGGATCATGTATACTCTTGAAATGCCCCATGCCAGCAGTAAACCGATGATCAGCGAAGCCAGGAAAAGCTGGGGGAAAAGGTTTCGGTGAGGCATGTTATACTTCAAAGACATGTAAGCAATGGCAAGCGTAAGCAAAAAGATGGATGCCAGGATTATCTCGCGGCTTAACCAGGACGTTCGCAGGTTGCTCATGGCGTATATGGCATGCTGTGGCAGAGACAGATGCAGAAATGACAAGACCAGAGCAATTCCCATGCTTGCCAATGCGGTGAACATCAGGGTCCGCTTTAAGGTTTCGATCGTTCCGCTTTCAATGTTTCTCATCGTCAGCCATAGTATCAGCATGCTGATCAGGATTCCCACGCTGATCTGCGACAGCATGGTAAAGAATACCAGGGGCCACTCATTGTTGCTCATATTACCTCCTCCTTGTTTATGATTTGCAGTTCTTTGGTGTCGTACCTTCGTGTGTCTTTATGTGGCTTGATCACCACTGCCGGTCCGGTGTACTTATCTGCCGGCAGTGGGAAATACTCCCTGTGGCGGCCATACTTCTTCTCGAGTTCTTCCAGATCACCGTAATCGAGTACACGCATAGGGCAGGCTGAGACACATGAAGGTGCTTTGCCTTCTTCCAGGTAGTCTGCACAGAAGGTACATTTTGTCATCACCTTCTTGTCAGGATCAAAATGAAGTGCTCCGTAGGGACATGTCCATTCACAGTATTTGCAGCCCATGCAGCGGTCGTAGTCTATGAGAACAATTCCGCGTTCATCTTTTACAATGGCTTTATTAGGGCATGATGTCATGCAGATGGGTTCCTCACAGTGGTTGCAGGCCATGCTTACATGGTATGCAAATATGTTGGGTATCCAGGCAGGGCCGTTTTGTATCCAGTCACCTCCGCTTACTTCGTATATCCTGCGCCAGCGGACTCCCATGGGTGAATCGTGTTTGTCCTTGCAGGCCACCTGGCAGGTTTTACAGCCTGAGCAGGAGGAGGCGTCGAAATAAAAGGCCAATTGTGTCATTTGCTTATAATTTTTATCCATGACTGCTCTTCAATGCATTGCTTTTGATCATGTTTAAGCTGCCCTCAGGGCGAACGTTCCCTATATGTCAGAAAACCCTGTCGTGGCTCGGTTCATGACACTTTTTCCACTTCTACCATGATTGTGTGTTGTGCGTTGCCGAACGCCAGGGGTGTCCAGCGATGGCTGGTGAGCACGTTCACGTTACCGCGCTGGTCGACACCATGTTTGTCCGGCTTCCACCAGGCTCCCTGGGGGATGTTAACCACGCCGGGCATGATCTTATTGGTCACGCGGCAGGGGATGCGTATCTTTCCGCGTTCATTGTAGACCATCACGGAGTCACCATTACGGATGTTACGTGCCCCGGCGTCAATGGGATTGATGAACAGCCTCTGCGGGAAGGCCTCCTCCAGCCAGTCGATGCCGTCGTGGGTTGAATGCACCCGGGGCATGTAATGATGGCCGATGGCCTGGAGCGGATATTTTTTGCTCTCTGCTCCAAAAGGGCTTTCCCACTCCCTGATATATTTGGGCACTGCAGGTATCGTGTCTGGCTTGCCCATGTCATATAACTGTCTGGAAAAGATCTCTATCTTGCCTGATGGGGTGTTCAGAGGGTGTCTCTCCGGGTCTTTGCGAAAGTCGCTGAAGGCTATCTTAGGCTCATGAATGGGCCTAGTATAGACCCCCCTGTTCATTTCGTGCAGCTTTTCCAGGTCGGGGATATCCGGGAAGCGGGTGTTCCGGTAGAATTTGACCGCCCATTCGATCCAGTCGCGTTCATCGCGTCCGAGGGTATATTCTTCCTTAAGACCGAGACGGCCGGCAAGGGCTGCAGCGATCTGGTAATCGCTCTTTGTCTCTGCCGGCTTGTCGACCACCTGGGGCATCAGGATCACCTCATCACCATACTTCCAGCCATCTTCCAGACCCCACATTTCCAGCTGTGTGCACACCGGCAACACCAGGTCAGCATATCTTGCTGAGGGCGTCATAAACTGATCCTGTACGGCAATGAACTCCACCAGGCTTTCGTCCTGCAGGATCTTCGCACTCCTGTTGGTGTCGGCATGCTGGTTGATAAGGATGTTGGAAGCTACACACCATATGAGCTTAATGTTGTTGTCAAGTTTTTCGGCACCTATCACGCCATCTTCCGGTCCCATCTCCTTTCCGCGAAGTATGGCTTCTGTCCAGAGGAATACGGGTATGGTGGCACCGACAGGGTTTCTTCCTGTTGGGAAGATGTTCCAGAAAGGCCCTCCGTCTTCAGCCTGCAGTGCGATGCCGCTTGCCCATCCACCCGGGATGCCCACGTTTCCTGTAATGGCAGCCAGCACGCATCCGCCAAGCACCGGTTGCTCTCCATAGGCGCGTCGTTGCATCCCATAGCCCTGGTATAGCATGGCCGGCTTTATGGAACCATATTCCCTTGCTATTCTTATGATGGTATCTCGCGGTATCCCTGTGATGGCCTCGGCCCATTCCGGGGTTTTCGGCTGCCCGTCACGGGTTCCGAAGATGTAGTCGCTGTAGCTTTCTTCTTCTTCCAGTCCTTCAGGCATCTGGCTCCTGTCAAAGCCTACACAGGAGCTATGTATGAAATCCTTGTCATGCAGGCCTTCGGAGATGATCACATGTGCCATGGCGCTCATGAGCGCAGTGTCTGTCCCCGGTCTGATCGGTATCCATTCGTCGGCCAGAGCTGTGGCACTCATGCTCATGCGCGGGTCGATACACACGATACGGGCACCGTTCTCCCGGGCTTTCTTTAAAAAGTATTCTGTGTTGGTACCGTCGCGCATCTCGGCGGGGTTCCATCCCCACATGATAATATACCTGGAGTTAACCCAGTCCTGACGCTGGTTGCCTGTCACTCCCGTGCCATATACATAAGGTGTGGCCCGGCTGATACACGCCCAGCTATAACTGTTGTAAAAGCCGAGGGAGCCACCAAAGAGGTTCATGAGCCTTGCAGCGGTCTGCCTGCCGTTGGTCTGGTTATAGCTTCCTGTGCCATAGGGCACCAGGATGGCAGAGTTACCGTAATCCTTTTTTACCCGTTTTAATTCAGAAGCCATCATGTCGAGGGCTTCATCCCATGAGATACGTTCAAATTTACCTTCCCCACGTTTGCCTGTCCTTTTCATGGGATGCTTCAGGCGGTCGGGGTGATATTGCCGGCGGCGGTAGGCGCGGCCCCGTATACAAGCCCTGAGCTGTGGGTCACTGATGTCGTCACCTGGCCTGTCGTCCGTTTCAATACGTACGATCTCATTATCGCGCACAAATAGCTTAAGCACACATCGTCCGCCGCAGTTATGTGCCGGGCAGCCTGCCCGGACAATCACGGTGCCGTCAGCTTCCAGACGGCCCGGCAGCCTGATGCCCTTCCTGTTGTCCGTGCAACCCAGCAGGGAGCCAAAGGCGGCCATGCCTCCAGCGAAGAGGGCACCGGTTTTCAGAAAGCAGCGGCGGTTCATTCCTTGCTTGTCGGGGTCACCCTCTGGCTGTTGATGGTTGAGGTCAAATTCTTTCATGGGATATCAGGGATTCAAGGGGTATCGAGTTCAATGGTATCCATGTTGCCCAGATCGATGAGGCTCATGGTAAGCACCTTGACCACGTCTCGCATGATCTCGATATCGATCTGCCGCATGTCGTCTTCCGGAACGTGGTATAATGCCCTGGTCTCAGCGCCCCGGGTGCCGAATGTTACGGCAGGGATCTGTGCCATGTAAAACACCATGCCGTCGGTACGGGGACGCAGGGGCATCTGCCACGGATTGCTTCGTGTCTGGAAATGCCGGTGTACCCAACGGTCGTTGTTGCGCTCCATCACCTCCAGCAGCTCATCCCACGGCTCAGCGGTCCAGGCAAAAAAGCTGTCACCACGACCAACCATATCCAGGTTTACCATCATTTTGATTTGCTCCTGAGGGTGAGGGAAGCGTTCCACAAACTGGCGCGCCCCCACCAGGCCAACCTCTTCGGCACCAAAAAGCAGGATGATCACTGTTCTTTTCAGTTCTGCCTCCGATGTGGCCAGGGCTTTGGCTATGCCGAGTGCCAGGGCACTGCCTGAAGCATTGTCCAGCGCGCCCGGAAAAAGGACAGGCATCATCCCGAGGTGGTCGAGATGTGCGCCCACGATCAGGAACTCATCTTTAAGCTCCGGATCAGAACCCTCAATCATAGCCACCACGTTGGAGGTCTTGCCGTCAGGATAATATTCTGATGTCAGTGCCAGGGTGGCCTTTTTGCCGGTAGGGAAGGAGTGGGGTGTCAATGTGTTACGGATGTTTTCTCTGACCACGGAGAGCTCCCTGCCAGTTCCTGCAAGGAAATCTTTGACCACTTCGTCTGTGGCTGCCAGGAAGATAAAGTCAGGATCGGCGGTAGGCCTTGGACTGGCAACGTGGTAAGCAAAGATCAATCCAACGGCGCCGTTTTCCAGGGCAAACTTCACCTTGTTGGAGTGGTCCACATAAGGTTGCCACATAGCGAGGCTGTCAGGATCGTCGCCATCGTAGGGTATACCCAGCTCGGTGATCACGATCTTGCCTTCCACATCCACCTCAGCATAATCATCATATCCGAGCTCTGGTGCCGAGATGCCGTGTCCGGCATAAACGACTTCCGCGGTGACCTCTCCGCTGCCGGAGATGCCCCATGGCCAGTAGTCGTCGCCATAGCGATAGGTCTTGGTTATGGTGTCTCCCTCATCTATCGCAACATGCATCGCCAGCTTTCCTTTATCCTTAATAAGCGTATAGGGTTGATCAAACTCCTGGAAATAGCCCTTTTCAGGAAAAAAAGGATCCAGCCCCCATTCTTCAAACTTTCCGGCTGCCCACTCAGCTGCCATATCATAGCCTTCATCTCCGGCCAGTCTTCCCCTCATCTCCGGAGATATCATCGTATGCATCCAATCAGAAATGTCATCTTCAGAAACAGCATGCAGGGCTTTAATAAGTACATCGCGGTCATTCTGCCCGTAATTATCATGTTGCGCGACAACCGTTAGAGAAATCAATGCAAATACCGGAAAAAAGAAAATTTTTTTCATTGTGTCACAAGATATAAGGTTCATGTTCGATTCATCAGGGATCAAAACTACAAAATTTCTTTGGCAGGATGCTGATTTTTGCTGTATCTTTAACCCCCTCTCAGTCTGATTGTCCCGTGATACAAGAAAAAAACCATATTGTTGTTTTTTACAGGAGGATTCTGGCCTCACCAGGATTGATCAGCGCTGTTACATGTTTTTATACACGTCAATTATCTTCTTTACAACCATAAAAAAAACAGAATTATGCAAAAACATTTTCTTATCACCGTGGCCTTTTGGTTCCTGGCTATGGGAGCATACGCATCAGAGGGAACTATGCTGCTGCGTCAGCCAGCTATGAGCGACCAGCATATCGTGTTCATGTATGCCAATGACCTCTGGATCACGGATCGTGATGGTGGCGAGGCCCGGCGTCTGACCAGCAATGAGGGCGCGGAGAGCCAACCTCACATTTCTCCCGATGGAAGCATGCTGGCTTTTACCGCACAGTATGACGGCGGTAACAATGACGTATATGTGATGCCGGTAGAAGGAGGGCAGCCCAGGCGGCTCACCTGGCACTCTGCTTCTGATCAGGTTCAGGGATGGACCCCCGACGGCGAACATGTGTTATTCACCTCTGGGCGTTACGGTGTACAAACACGCGAATCACAGTTCTTTACCGTTCATCGAGACGGCGGCACCCCGGAACCCCTTCCCATCCCAAGAGCAGTTAATGGGAGATTATCAGATGATGGCAAACACATTGCCTATCAGGAAGTAGGTTTTACAGACCCGGAATGGCGAAACTATCGTGCCGGTCAGGCTAAGCCCATTTGGATCGTGGACATGGAAGACTTCAGCCTGATGACCACACCCCAGGAAGACGGTGAAAGGCATATGAATCCGATCTGGCTAGGCAGCAAGGTGTTTTTTATCTCTGAGCGTGACTATGCTGCCAACATCTGGTCTTTCGATATTGAAACACAGGATTTAAAGCAGGAAACGTACCATGTGGACTTCGATGTGAAGAATATAGATACGGATGGTGATGTCATTATCTATGAGAAGGGCGGCTTTTTGCATCTTCTCGACCCGGAGAGTGGTGAGAGAGAGCAGCTGGTTATCCATGTGCGGGGCGACTTTCATTGGGCACGTGACCGTTGGCATGATATTAGCCCCGGTCGCCTTCAGAACCCCGGCCTTTCTCCAACAGGCCAGCGGGCCCTTTTCGAGTATCGCGGCGATATTTTTACTGTTCCTCGTGAACATGGCAGCCCAAGAAACATATCAGACAGCCCCGGCGTGGCAGCCCGCTTTCCGGTTTGGTCGCCCGATGGAAGCCATATTGCCTGGTTTTCTGATGAAAGTGGTGAATATGAACTTTTTATCCGTGACCAGGAGGCGTTGGAGAAACCAACCCGCATCAGCCTGCCGGATCCATCTTTCTTCTATCGTCCGGCATGGTCGCCCGACGGAAAGTATATCGCCTATACTGACACACACCTGAACCTCTACCATGTGGATGTGGAGTCGGGTGAGGTGACACATGTGGATACCGACGCCTATGTGCGTCCCGAGCGCACGATGAACCCCGTATGGTCGCCTGACAGCCGCTGGATCGCTTATGCCCATACCCTGGATAACATGTTTAAGGCAATCGTATTGTATAACGTCGAAACAGGTGAGCGCATCCAGGCCACCGATGGCATGGCTGACGCTATCACTCCGGTATGGTGTGAGTCGGGAGACTACCTTTACTTCCTTGCCAGTACCGATTATGGCCCCAATACCGGATGGCTCGACATGAGCGCGTATGACAGCCCCGTGACACGTTCCCTTTATGTGATGGTGCTGGCGGAAGACGGGATATCCCCCTTCCTTCCCAAGAGTGATGAAGAACCCTCAGGGGATGCCGAAGAAGAGGTGAGCGATGAGGAAAACGATAATGACCAGATCAGAATTGATACAGATGGCCTGATGAAACGAATCGTAGCCGCCCCGGTGCCTGCACGTGAATATCTCTCGCTTTACCCCGGACCGGAAGGCTTTGTGTTCTATTCTGAGAATGTGCCCTACCAACCCGGGTTTACATTGCACCGCTTCGACTTTGATGCTGCTGAGGCCATGCCTTTCATGGAAAGAATGAACAGCCTGGTTGTTTCGCATGACAGGTCGTCATTGCTCTACCGCAGCGGCAGCACATGGGGTATCGTAGATGCTGCCGGTGGCAGCTCAAGTGTGGGGGATGGAAGACTGGAAGCAGTCAGTAACATGCGGATGCGCATAGAGCCTGAAGCAGAATGGCGGCAGATGTTTAAAGAAGGATGGCGCCTTCAGCGTGACTTCCTCTATGTGGATAATGTGCATGGTGCTCCGTGGGATGATATCTATGACTGGTACCGTCCATGGGTAGACCATGTAAGGCATCGTACGGATCTGAACTATGTGATAGGCATCATGGGAGGGGAGGTCGCTGTGGGCCACTCCTACATAGGTGGTGGCGACATGCCGGATGTTGACAGGGTGCCTGTGGGTCTTCTTGGAGCCGACTATGTGATTGAAGATGGTCATGTACGCATCCATAAAATTTATGATGGTGAAGACTGGAACCCAACCTTGCGCGCACCGCTGGCCCAGCCTGGTATTGATGTGCGTGAAGGGGATTATCTGCTTGAGGTAAACGGGAAACCCGTTGATCCGGCACAAAACCTTTACAGCTTTTTTGAGGGAACCACCAACAGACATACAAAGATCCGTGTCAATGACAGTCCTGACATGCAGGGCAGCCGCATTGTCACCCTGGTGCCTGTGGCCAGTGAATATCAACTGCGTATGATGGACTGGGTGGAAGGCAACCGAAGGCGTGTGGACGAGCTTTCAGATGGGCAGCTCGCATACGTGTATGTTCCAAACACAAGCGGATGGGGATATCAGTTTTTTAACCGCTATTATTTTGCACAGCAGGACAAGCGTGGCGCAGTGATCGATGAGCGTAACAACGGAGGAGGGTCTGCGGCCGACTACATGGTAGATATCATGTCAAGGGAGCTTTATGGTTACTTTAACTCCAGGGCTGCTGACAGAAAGCCTTTTACCACACCCATGGCGGGCATCTGGGGACCCAAGGTGATGCTTATTAACGAGAGAGCCGGATCAGGAGGAGACCTCCTGCCTTACATGTTCCGCAAGGATGATCTCGGACCCCTGATCGGCACCACCACATGGGGAGGACTCGTAGGCATATGGGATACTCCTTCATTTATCGATGGTGGCCGGATGATGGCCCCTCGCGGAGGCTTCTTTGATACCGACGGAGAGTGGGCAGTAGAAGCCGAGGGCGTGGCACCTGATATCAAAGTGGAACAAATCCCTGAAATGGTCATCCGGGGACGTGACCCGCAACTCGAGACAGCCGTTGAAGAAGCGCTGAAACTACTCGAAACCGAAGCGATAGAATTACAATCTGAGCCGGAACCTCCTGTACGATGGAAACGACCGGAAAGAGAATAATCACGAATAAAAATCTCTTATCTTTGATGCGATTTTATGGCAATGAAGCCAGAGTCACAATCAGCTGTTTTTAATATGCGTTCGCTCTAAACAACTTAGTATAAACAATAACTCACTAAAACTATGAAACGTCTGTTTTTTTTAATGATTCCTGTTATGATGATGATGTCTGGATGCCAGCAGGGGCCTGCGGAGGGAGACCTTGCCGGCAACCCCTTCCTTGAGGAGTATGATACACCTTTTGATGCGCCCCCTTTTGATCGTATTGATGATGAACACTTTTTGCCTGCCATAGAGGAAGGTATTCGTCAGCAGCAGGAAGAGATTGATGCTATCGTAAATAATCCGGAGGATCCCACTTTTGAAAACACCATCGTGGCCTATGATCAGTCTGGTGGCCTTTTGCGCAGGGTAAGTCCTGTTTTTGGAGGACTGCGCAGCGCTGAAACAAATGATCGCCTGCAGGAGATTGCCCGTGAGACCACACCCATGTTTTCGGCTCACAGCAACTCCATCCGTATGAATGAGGACCTCTTTGCACGCATTGCCACTGTCTATGAGAGCCGTCATGAGATGGGTCTCGACCGTGAGCAGATGCGCGTGGCAGAGATGTACTATCGTGACTTCGAGCGCAGCGGTGCTGCGTTGCCTGAAGAGGATCGCGAAAAGTTTGGCGAGCTGAATGAAAGGATGTCCATGTTGTCTCTGCAGCTTGGCGAGAACCAACTTGCTGAAACCAATGCCTTCCAGCTGAAGCTGGAGACCGAGGAAGACATGGCCGGGCTGCCCAACAGTGTACGCTCAGCAGCAGCTGATGCTGCGGAAAGTGCTGGTGTGGATGCCCCGGGCATCGTTACCCTGCATAACCCAAGCTGGATCCCCTTCCTTCGCTACTCTGAAAGAAGAGATCTTCGCGAAAAGGTGTTCACTGCATACTTTATGCGCGGCGACAATGACAATGAACATGACAACAAAGACTTGTTTGCCGAGCTGATGCAACTGCGTCTGGAGATGGCCAGGATGCTTGGATATGACAACTATGCTGAATATTTCACCGCGATACAGATGTCCGAAACCCCGAAAAACGTGTATGACTTCCTTTATGAGATCTGGGAGCCGTCACTGGCTCTTGCCAAGGAAGAACGTGACGAGATGCAGGCCATCATCGACCGTGAAGGTGGCGACTTCCAGCTCGAGCCCTGGGACTGGTGGTATTATGCAGAGATCCTGAGGGAAGAAAAGTTTGACCTTCAGGATGCTGAATTGCAGCCATACTTCCCTATCGAGAATGTCCGCGAAGGAAATTTCCTGTTGGCCAATAAACTTTTTGGCCTGACTTTCGAGGAGCGCCCTGACGTGCCCGTTTATCATGAAGAGGTAGAAGTATTTGAGGTATTTGACCATGACGGAAGCCACCTTGGCGTCCTGTTTATTGACCCGCATCCGAGGTCTGGCAAGAGAGGTGGCGCGTGGTGCGGCACTTATCGCACAGGTGCTTATGAAGATGGGGAGAAAATCTATCCCATCGTGAACATCGTAATGAACTTCACTCGTCCCTCAGGTGGAAAACCTGCACTGCTCACATGGGACGAGACAACAACCTATTTCCATGAGTTCGGCCATGCCCTGCATAATTTCTTTGCAGACGGCCGCTACAGAAGGACAAGCCGCAGTGTGCCAAGAGATTTCGTGGAACTGCCATCACAGATGCTGGAGAACTTCGCTGCTCATCCTGACTTCATGAAAGAATATGCGCTCCATTATGAAACCGGGGAGCCCATGCCGGAAGAGTTGCATCAGCGCATGCGCAACGCAGAGTTTTTTAACCAGGGCTTCATCAATACCGAATACATAGCTGCCGCCATCCTTGACATGGACTGGCATACTGCCGGGCACGGTGAGGAAATCGACGTGCGCGCCTTTGAAGACGAGTCGCTGAATACTATGGGACTTATCCCTGAGATCAAGCCCCGCTACCGTACAACCTATTTCGGTCACATCTTCGGTACCGGTTATGCTGCCGGATACTATGTGTACCGCTGGGCGGGCGTGCTGGATGCCGATGCATACCAGGCTTTCCTGGAATCAGGCGACCTGTTTAACCAGGAGCTGGCACAGCGCTTCCGTAAATATATCCTCGCTGAAAACGCCATGAGGGACGGCATGGATGCCTATGTGAAGTTCCGTGGCCATGAGCCGGAGATTGAGCCGTTTTTGCGCCGCAGCGGGTTGAAATAAAAAGCAGATGATAAGAAGTAGTCTTGGCTGTTAGCAGTTGGCTCTTGGTATGAATAAATTCTAAACCTATGGCATTTGACACGATCATAGAACTTAAAGACGTATCGGTATTTCAGAAAAATATCCTGGTATTGTCGAATGTGTCTTTTTCTATCGACAGGGGTCAGTTTTGCTATCTTATTGGCCGCACTGGTTCCGGGAAAAGCAGCTTATTGAAGATTTTGTACGCCGATCTTCCCATGACGGATGGTTATGGCAGGGTTGCCGGCACAGAGCTGATGGGCATCAAAGACAAGGAGATCCCTTTTCTCAGGCGTAAGATCGGGATCGTGTTTCAGGATTTTCAGTTGCTGAGCGACCGTTCTGTGCGTGAAAACCTGTTTTTTGTAATGCGCGCAACAGGGTGGCGTGACAAGATCGCCATGGAAGAGAGAATGACAGATGTGTTGGAAAAGGTAGGCCTGGGCACTAAATCGTTTAAGATGCCTCATGAGCTTTCCGGTGGAGAACAGCAGCGTGTGGTGATTGCCAGGGCACTGATCAACGACCCGGATGTGATCCTTGCTGATGAACCCACCGGAAATCTCGACCCTGAAACCAGTGAGGGCATCATGGAGCTGATGTATGAAATCAGCACCACCGGGCGAGCGGTGATCATGGCCACACATGATTACACACTTTTTAGCAGGTTTCCTGCGAGAATATTCAAGTGCGAAGGGGGCAAGCTCATGGAGGAAGCTTATTCTGTTGCCGAGTCCAAAAATCTCTCGTAAATTCTCCGGATCGTCGCCTCTTCATTCTCCCAGCAGAGCTCTTTGGCTGCTGCCAGGGAGTTATTGCGCCATAAATTCCACTTTGCCGTATCCGTAAGCATCTTATGGATGCATGAGGCAATATGCGCCGGGTCATGACTATCCGCTATCATACCTGTCTGATAGGTGCTGACGATCCTTTCCAGCTCAGGCAGGCGCGTGACCAGCTGCGGCACTCCTGCCATCATATAGTCGAAGATCTTGTTGGGAAGACTGTACCGGTAGTTGATATTAGTGTCCTTGTCCAGGGATATCCCCACCCTGGCATGCATGGTATAATCGTGCAGCTGATCAGGTGGCATCTTACCCAAAAACCATACCCGCTGTTCCAGTTTTTGCGTTACAACCATTTTTTTGAGCTCCGGGAGCACATCCCCGGAGCCAATGATAAGCAGCAGGATGTTTTTTAAGCCATATTCAGGCTTCATGGCTTCCACGAGCTCTTCTGCGCCACGGTCGATGTTGATGCCGGTTCCCTGCAACAGAATGATGTGCCTGTCGGCAGGCAGGCTGAGCTCATCGGCAGGAAGGGCAGCATGGGGCTTACGGTATAATGGCAGGTTTCTTACCACGTGTAGCTTCTTGCCGTATTCTTCCTCATACAGTTTTGCGATAGAATCATTTACCGTGATAATGGTCTTTTGACCGGGGAAAAGCCAGCGCTCAAGTCCTTTCCATACTTTATAAACAAAAGGTCGTGAAACTACTTCCGGTGTGCCGGTGAAATACTCGTGGGTGTCATATACAAGGGGCTTTCTCTTCAACCTGGATATCAAATGATTTGGCAGGAGGGTGTCCAGGTCGTTGGCTACCAGTATATCATATCTGCGAAAAAGCAAATGAAAGAAAAGCTTCAGGTTGTATTCTGCATAGAAAAGGAACTTTTTGTGAAATAACAGCGGAAGACGCATCACTGTGGCAAATTCCGGGTTAAAAGGCTTGCTGTCTTTACGTTTTACGCCGCAGAGGTGCACGTCAAAACCCATGTTGTAAAGTGTGCGCGCCATTTTAAGGACGCGCTGATCGGTAAACAGGTCGTTTGTTACGGAAAGGTGTACCTTTTTCATGATGTTTCTTCTTCTGCTTCTGAATCGACGATGGCTTGTTCTTCTTTGGTATAGCGAGACAGGCGGATGTTCAGGTAGGCGAAAAGGATAGTCATGAATGGGCTGATGATGTTAAAGAAAGCGTACGGGAGGAATGTCACAGTGGGCACTCCGAGGACGGCTGACTGTGTGGCTCCGCATGTATTCCATGGAACCAGTACAGAGGTCACTGTGCCGCTGTCTTCCAGTGTTCGGCTGAGATTCTGGGGTTTCAGGCCTCTTTTTTTGTAGGTATCGGCAAACATCCGGCCGGGAACCACGATAGCCAGGTACTGGTCGCTGGCGGTTACATTGAAAAACATGCAGGTGCCTGCTGTGGCCGTTATCAGGGAACCTGTATTATGTGCGAGCTTGATCACCGACTGGGTGATACGCTGTAACAGTCCGCTGGACTCCATGATGCCTCCGAATATCATGGCGCATATAATGAGCCACACAGTGTTTAGCATGCCACTCATGCCGCCTGTCGTGAGCAGGCTGTTTACCATAGCATGATCTGTTACCACGGCGATATCCGTATACATGGCCTTCATAACTGCTACATAGGCTGCACGTAAAAAGTTTTCCTCTATACCGCTTACTTCATATACGATATGCGGCTGAAAGATGAGTGCAAACAACCCTCCGGCCAGGGTTCCGGCCAGAAGAGCAGGCAAGGCAGGTACTTTGCGGATAATGAGTGTTATCACCAGGGCCGGCACGAGAAAGAGAGCCGGAGTGATGCGAAAAGTATTGTCTATAGCCGAGAGTACAGGTTCAATATCGTTAATGGCACCATCCTGCGAGCGTGTCAGGCCGATAATCAAAAAGATGATCAGTGCGATGGAGATGGAAGGCACCGTGGTCCATGCCATGTAACGGATGTGTGTGAAAAGGTCGGTGCCTGCCATGGCCGGCGCCAGGTTGGTAGTATCAGACAGGGGTGACATCTTATCACCAAAGTAAGCTCCCGATATGATGGCGCCGCCAATGACGCCTTCAGGGATCCCAAGCGTGCGCCCAATGCCGAGCAGAGCGACTCCCAGGGTAGCTACCGTGCTCCAGGAGCTGCCAGTGGCAAGCGACACGATGGCGCTGACGATACATGCAGCCACCAGGAAGATCGTCGGGTTCAGGATCTGTAATCCATAGTAGATCATGGAGGGTACAATGCCGCTGAGCAGCCAGGTGCCAGCCAAAGAACCAATTAAAAACAAGATCAGGATGGCCGACATGGCCGACCCAATGGCCTTTACTATGCCCTTGTGCAAAGTCTCCCAGCGATGACCGGTGTGAATGGCGACAATGGCTGCTACCGCAGCCGAGAGGATCAGCACCATCTGGTTTGAACCCGCGAGGGCATCGTCACCAAAAATAAATACATTAATGGATATCAGGGCGGTGAGAAAGATCACTGGGATCAGTGCTTCAAAGAGCCTGGGACGCCTGACGGGTTTAGACATGGAGTGGTTCGTTGTTTTGGATTGGAGTGTAAAATAAGGGGATTTTTTTCACATGAACAAACTCCGATGCGTTTTTCCTATTGGCTTTTAGCTTTTGGCTATTGGCTTTTAGCTTTTGGCTATTGGCTTTTAGCTATTGGCTATTGGCAAAATATATAAATGCATTAGCAAATTAATGCTACCGGGTGAGACGCTGAAAATGAATGGATATTTCTTCATCCGAAGCAAACGGCTGTTGAAAAGCCTGGTTCACTGCAGCCATAAAATGTTCTTTGTTATATGATTTTTTGATCCCTGAAAAAACGTTTTCGCTGTCAGCAAACATCCCTGACATATAGTGCCAGATGGCTTTCATCCAACCTGTTTGCCGGTGTTCGCCGGGGATATTTTCCTGTGCATGCTCCCACAGGCTTTGATGGAAGGCAGCAAGCATATGTCGTTTTTCTTTTTCCGGTATGTGCACGCCCCTTAATTCATGAGCCAGAAAAGGATTTATCAGTGCACCTCTGCCGAGCATCCATGCACGTTGTCCGGGAATCATTTCCTGCAGCTCCAGAAAGGCCTGGCGGGTCACAATATCTCCATTATAGGTGAGCGGATGCCTGCAATCTTTCTTAACAGCAGCATATCTTTCCGGGGCGGCCCGGCCACTGTATAGCTGCACACCCGTGCGGGGATGCAGGATGATCTCATCCAAAGGAAATGCATTAAATACTTTCACAACCTCGTTGACCTCATCAGGGCTGTCATAACCGGTGCGAGTCTTTACCGACAGCCTGATCTCGCCGGAGGCAAAGACCTCATCCTGAAAAAGGTCGTTGAGAATCTTCTTTATGGTGCCGGGAAAGGGGAGGAGGCCACTGCCTCTTTTTTTATGGGTAATGCGGCGAAAGGGACAACCCAGGTTCCAGTTAAGCTTTTTGTACTCCGCATTGCTGACGGCCTGGGCAAGGGCGATGATCTCCCGGGCGTCGTTGCTTAAAACCTGGGGCACAGTGAGCGCCTGAACCTCATCATACGGCAGCAGGTCATTCAGTTTGGAAGGATGGATTTGCTGATGGCCACAACCGGTTATGAAAGGTGCATAATACGTGTCGTAGCCTCCGATGTGCTTATGCAGCGCCTGGCGGTAATATTTATTGGTGATCCCCCTGAAGGGAGCCAGAGACAGTGTGTGAAACATGCCATAAAGGTAAAACATAATTATAAAAGGCCTGAGAGATCCAGCCCTGTTTCTGCTGAAACCAAACCTCAAAAATTATTGCATCAGAATATGGCGCCTGCCAGGACAAGGGCTACAATGGCTACCAGTTTCAGCAGGATGTTAAGGGATGGTCCGCTGGTGTCTTTCAGCGGGTCTCCCACGGTATCGCCCACGATGGAAGCATTGTGTGCCTCTGATCCTTTTCCATATTCTTTACCGTTGTGTGTGATACCTTTCTCGATCAGTTTTTTGGCATTATCCCATGAGCCGCCGGCATTAGACTGCAGGATGGCAAGCAGTACGCCCGATACGGTAACACCAGCCAACAGACCGCCCAGTGCTTCTGCACCAAGGAAAATGCCTGTAAGTACAGGCACAGCTACTGCAATCACACCTGGCAGAACCATATGACGAAGGGCTGCGCGAGTGGATATGGTGACACATCTGCCGTAATCCGGGGTCCCTTCGGCAGCATCCAGGGTATCATGGTCTTCCTGGCTCCATTCTTTTTTCGGCTTATCCACATTATTTTTAAGCACCTGAAGAGCCTTTTTAAGGGGTTCTATGCGCGAGAACTGATCCCTGACCTCTTCGATCATAGATTGTGCTGCATCACTGACAGCCTTGATGGTAAGTGCTGAGAACACATACGGCAGCAAAGCACCTATAAACACGGATGCGATCACAAAAGGTTGTGATACGTCGATCCGTGTAATGCTTGCGGCAGTCATATATGCACCAAAAAGGGCAAGTGCGGTAAGGGCAGCTGAGCCTATGGCGAAGCCTTTTCCAATTGCTGCCGTGGTGTTACCTACAGCATCCAGCCTGTCGGTTATTTCGCGTACTTCAGGTTCCAGCTCCGACATCTCGGCTATACCACCCGCGTTATCTGAAACCGGACCATAAGCATCTACCGATAGCTGCATCCCAAGATTTGACAACATTCCCACTGCGGCAATGGCGATACCGTATAGACCTCCAAGGTGAAATACCACCATGATGGCAATGGCAATGGTGAGAATGGGAATGATCGTGGACAACATGCCGATGCCCAGTCCCGAGATTATGTTCGTGGCAGTTCCTGATGTTGACTGACGTGCGATGATCTTTACCGGCAAATAGTTGGTTCCTGTGAAGAATTCCGTTGAATAGCCAATGACAAGGCCGGCGGCGAGTCCGACAACCGTGGAAATGAATATGTTATTCGCTGTAATGGTTCTCTCCACGCCGTCATAAAGCAAATCTGTATAGGTGAGGGTTGCCGGGAGGATGTTGGTGATCAGAAGGTAGGAGAATGCTACCATGATCACCGAGGAAATAAGCTGCCCGGCATTAAGGGCATTTTGCGGGTTTCCGCCCTCTTTCACGCGCACAAAATAGGTCCCAATGATGGATGCTATGATGCCTGCTCCCGCCAGAAACAGAGGCAGAACAATGGGCGAGAGACCTCCAAAGGGATCTGTATAGGTTGCTGCCATGAAGGAAGCTCCCAATACCATGGCTGCTATCATACTACCCACATAAGATTCAAAAAGGTCGGCTCCCATACCTGCCACATCACCGACATTGTCACCTACGTTATCGGCGACAGTAGCGGGGTTCAGCGGATGATCTTCCGGGATACCCGATTCTATCTTACCCACAAGGTCAGCGCCCACATCGGCAGCCTTGGTAAAAATACCACCACCTACACGGGCAAAGAGTGCAATAGAAGAGGCACCGAATGAATATCCCGTGACAATAGTAAGTACCCTGTCGACGCTGGCTACACTTTCAACACCAAAAAGATGAGCATAAATGATAAACAAGAGGCTAAGTCCTAAAATGCCCAGTCCTACTACCGAGAGCCCCATCACACTCCCGCCGGCAAAAGCAATGCGCAAGGCAGGGTTCAGGCCTGTGCGGGCTGCATGGGTTGTACGTACATTGGCTTTGGTGGCTATCCGCAAGCCGATGAATCCGGCCAGGCCACTGCTCAGTGCGCCGACTATAAAAGAAAGTGCAACAAGTGGATGGGAGGTTTCTGTGCCAGTGGTAAGCGCCAGGAGAATGGCGATGGACAATACAAATATGGACAAAATCTTATATTCTGCCTTAATAAAAGCCATCGCACCGTCGGCAATATATCCGGCAATACGCTGCATCTTTTCGTTTCCCCTGGGTTGCCTTTTTATCCAGTACACCCGCGAAAAAGCGAACAGGATGGCGATAACGCCAATTACAGGAATGAGATAAATGTAAAAATTTTCCATAGAACAATTTCTTGGTTTATTAGTAGCAAATCTTTTATTTGTTTAAAGAAACAATGGATTCATAAAAAGGTTTACTGTTTTGGGAAAATATCAAAGTGCTCCAATTGTCATTACAGGCAAAAATATAAAAATAGTAAAGCGGATTTCTTGTATATTTAATCACCAAATTACATCATTATGAGAGAAGAGTCAGATTTTCTTGGGAGTTTATCCCTGCCCGATGACGCCTTATATGGCATTCATGCCTTGCGGTCTGCGCATAACTTTCCTGGTGAAGATGGTGTTCATGCTGAGTGGTATCGTGCCATGGGCTTGACCAAGCAAGCGGTTTACCGTTGTATCAGGGCATTTAAAAAAGCTGCTGAACAGAGGTTTCCTGCTGATCATTTGCCTGCCGGGATGGAAAACATGGAGGTTTTTGATCGCCTTGAAGAAGCCGCATCAGAAGTGGCAGCCGGCAAATATCATGAGCATTTTATTGTGCCTGCCATCCAGGGTGGTGCGGGCACTTCCATAAACATGAACATGAATGAGATCCTCAGTAATGTTGCGCTGAATAAGATGGGATATGATCCGGGGCGTTATGACGTTGTTGACCCCTATCGTCATGCAAACCTTTTTCAAAGCACCAACGATGTCGTTCCCACCGCCTTGAAGCTAGCCGTTATGCAGCAGTTGCAGGTACTCGAAGAGGTGATTAATCAGTTGCGCGCCCGGGTTGAAGAACTGGAGAAGAAGCATCGCAACAGCATGCGTAATGCTTATACCCAGATGCAGCAGGCCCTGCCTTCTTCCTACGGAATGCTCTTCAGTGCCTATAATGAAGCATTGGCGCGCGACTGGTGGCGCGTGTCCAGATGCTTTGAACGTATAAAAGTAGTGAACCTGGGCGGAGGTGCGACAGGCAGCGGGCTGGCTATCCCGCGCTATTTTGTCATGGAGGTGCTATACCATCTGCAGCAGCTCACCAGCCTGCCTGTAACACGTAGTGAAAACCACACCGACGCCACGCAAAACCTGGATACCCTCGTGGAAATACACGGGATACTTAAAGCCCACGCTGTCAATATGGAAAAGATGGCGTCTGATATGCGGCTTCTGGCATCCGACATAGCGGGACAGCCCGATATAAGTATCCCTAAAAGACAGCCTGGAAGCAGCATGATGCCGGGCAAGGTGAACCCTGTAATCCCTGAATTTGTCGTAAGCATAGCACATAAGGTATATAGTAACGACGTGCTTATAACCTCACTGTGCGGGCAGGCGTGCCTCGACCTGAACGCCTATACCCCAACCATCGGCCATGCCATGCTGGATAGCATAAAGATGCTGATTTCCGCCGGACGCACCATGAAGGATATGCTCTTTGAAGGCTTGAGCGTGCGAAATTCCGTGTCGATGGAGAAAGTGCTGCACAGCCCGGGCATCACAACAGTCCTGATACCTTATCTCGGATACAGGAATGCAGAAAAGCTGGCCTCTTTTATGACAGAAAGACATTGCAGCATATTGGAGGCAAATGATAAACTCAGACTTATGGATGCCAAAAAACTGGAAGACCTGCTGACACCGGAAAAACTGCTCAGGCTTGGCTATTCACTTAAGGACATGGGTTGAGCTGAAGTTTTTCCGTAAATGGTAGAATAATGGCCTTCCTTTATCTAAAAGCGCCATAGTGGCCACGATGTTGAGCAAATTATCTGTATTTTTGCCCTCATGAGAAATATTCATTTTATTACAGCGCTTTCCATTCTGATTTTTTCCGCCTGTTCCTTATTGCGTCCCATGGATGACCTCGCAAAGGACGCTGAGGTAGCCCACGAGGCCGGTGACAAACAACAGGCTCTATACCTCTATGATGAACTTATCATGGCTTACCATGATGATGATCAGCGGGCGCCAGGCCAGGTTTACAGAGATGCCGGACTTCTGGCCCACGAGCTAGGTGATGCATCCAAAAGCATCGATTACCTGGAACAAGCCAGACACGCATCTGCGGCTGACGCTGAGACATATGAAGTATTGGCGGGAGCATACAGAGATATTGACAACCTCTCCAGGGAGATTACCATGCTTGAGCATTATGTGGAGAATTACTCAGGCGAAGATGCATACAAAGACATGCAATACCGCTATTTCGAGACCCTCGAAGAGAGCAGGAACTATTCCCAGGCTTATGAACTCTGGCCTGACCTCAAAGGCAGTCCGCGGGAAGATGAAGACATGATGACGACATATCTGCAGGTGCTTAAAGCCCTCGACAAGCCACAGGAAACCACTGAAACGGCCGAACAACTTCTTGATCTCAGCGAAAATAACATAGAAGCACTGGACTGGCTTGCGAAAAAGCACTTTCGACAGGCAGAAGAGCTTTACGACAAGGAGATGCGGGCCTATGAGGAAAACCGCACCCACAGGCAATATGCCCGACTGCTCGATGCACTGGAGATTGTAAACACGGACTTACGAATCGCACTGGATTACTTTAAAAGGTTATATGAGCTGGAACCCCGAAGCGAGTATGCGAGCTACCTTGCCAATATCTATGAACGTTTCCAGGACGAAGAAAAAGCTCGCTATTACCGTCAAAGGGTCCAATAATATCATTTCTGCCATCTAAAACCGACACACCATGAACGGATTGCGTGTTATAACCTTTTTTTGTCTTTTTGCCGTGGGTTTTACCACGGCCTCAGGATCAGAGGGTAAGCCCCTGAGTTATTTTCTGGATGACATTCCTTATGATGATAATATACCATCGCCAGGGGACTTTCTTGGTTACCAGATTGGTGAATGGCATTTGCATCATGCATTGCTTGCGCAGTACATGGAGTTGATTGCTGAAAGCACGGACCGGGCAATTATTTATGAGTATGCCAGGTCACATGAACAGCGTCCGCTGCAGCATCTGGTGATCACATCGGAGGATAATCATCGTAACCTGGAGAGCATCCGGGAGCGACATCTGAAGCTGACAGACCCGGGGGTGTCGGCTGACCTTGACATTGAAGAGATGCCTCTGGTTGTGCTCCTGGGTTATGGGGTACACGGAAACGAGCCTTCAGCACATAATGCCGCGCCGCTTGTTGCCTATCATCTTGCCGCCGGTCAGAGCGCCTATATAGAGGAGGTACTTGAAAACATGGTGATCATCATAGACCCTTCACTTAACCCCGATGGCCAGGATCGCTTTGCCAGCTGGGTGAACAGGCATCGCAGCAAAGTGCTGAACCCCGATCCCGCCAACCGTGAGTTTCGCGACGTGTGGCCCGGGTCAAGAACCAACCACTACTGGTTTGACCTTAACCGTGACTGGCTTCCCGTGGTGCATCCTGAAAGCCGGGGCAGGGTGCGGGCTTACCATGACTGGAAGCCCAATATTAATACCGACCACCACGAGTTTGGTTCCAATAACACCTTTTTCTTCCAGCCGGGCGAGCCAGCGCGGGTGAATCCAAGGACGCCACAGCGTACAGATGACCTTACTCTCGACGTGGCGATGTACCATGCGGCTGCCTTTGATGAGATTGGCCAGCCCTATTACATGCAGCAAGGGTTTGACGACTTTTATTATGGGAAGGGATCCTCATATCCTGATGTCCAGGGCAGTATCGGCATCCTCTTTGAGCAAGCGTCAAGCAGAGGGCACCGCCGCGAAACCGACCACGGGATCCTTGATTTTGCGCAAACCATACGCAACCAGGTGGTCGTTTCGTTTTCCACCATCGAAGCGGGGCTGAACATGCGCACAACTCTGCTGGAGCATCTGCGCTGGTTTTACTCCACCGCCGTGGATGAGGCTTCAAGCAAGGATTTTTCAGCGTATATTTTCGGTGATCCACACGACAAGGGCAGAAACTATCATATGCTCGACATTCTTGACATCCATCAGATTGAAGTATATAATATCAGCGAGCCCGTGGAGCTTAATGGTAAGCGCTTTGAGCCGGGCAAAGCCTGGCTGGTGCCTCTTGAGCAGCCAGAGTACCGGCTTGTCCAATCTATGTTTGAAACGGTTCACAGCTTTGAAGACAGCCTTTTTTATGATGTATCCACCTGGACCAAGCCGCTGGCCATGAACCTACCTTATGAAAGTATTGGCGCCCGGCAGATGCATTCATTGCAGGCAGATAGGGCAGGGGCCCCGGAAAGGTCTCCCGGATCACTTCATGGCGGTCCTGCGGATATGGCCTATGTATTTGCATGGGATGATTATTATGCGCCCCGCGCTTTGTATTATATCCAGGACAAGGGGTTGCGTGCCCGTGTGGCCACAAACCCCTTTACCATGCAGACCGGTGATGAGCCTATCGATTTTAACTATGGTGCCGTGATGATCTCCCTGAGCAGCCGGGATAAAACGCCAGAGCAAGTGCATGAAATCATGGAGGAGGCTGCCTTGCTTAGCGGAGTCGACATTTATTCCAAAGAGACAAGCCTGGTAAAGGAAGGGATACATCTTGGCAGCCCAAGCTTTTCTTCCCTGGTAAAGCCGGAGGTGATCATGCCCATAGGCCGCGGAACCAATAGCCGCGAGGCTGGCGAAATATGGCATATGCTCGATCAGCGCTTTCATATGCCGGTGACAAAAGTTGAACTGGATCGTATGCCGGGCGTGGACCTGAGCCGCTATAACGTGATGGTGATGGTGTCGGGGAACTACAACAGCCTGGATGAAAATATGCAGAAAACCATTAAAGACTGGCTCAGTGATGGCGGCACCATCCTAGCCATGGGCACCGCCAACAGATGGCTGGAGGAACAGGAGTTTATTGATATAGAGTGGGTTGATACCCCGGAAACAGATGATCCGGATATGCTTGCATATAGCAGCAGGCGCGACTTCTATGGTGCGCGACGAATATCCGGATCCATTTTTAATACGCGAATAGATCATACCCATCCGCTATTCTATGGTTACCGTAACAGCTATCTTCCCATACATGTATCGGGCACACTCGCAGCTGAAACTACCGATAACCCATTCAACAACCCGATGATATTCACCGAAGATGCCCTGCTCAGCGGCTATGCATGGGAAGGATACAAAGACTTGCTGGATAATACCGCAGGTGTTATCACCCACCGAAAAGACCGGGGAGTGGTTATTTCTATCATGCATAATCCCAATTTTCGGGGCTATTGGTTTGGCACCGGTAAGATGTTTATGAATAGCCTCTTTTTTGGCGATCTTATCAGGTAAGGCGCTCTTATCAGGTAAGGAATATGGCGTTTTTCACACCCTTTTCTTTTTATCACCTTCGGGGCTTATTCCTTCCGTACTTCTCGTGTGCGGTAACGAAGTCGCCGGCTACGACGGAAGCTGCCAGGGAAATTTCGCCGGCCATGAGGGTTGCTGTGACCACCTCGGCAAATTTCTTTGCTTTGCCCGTGCCGTAGCATCCTAAAATTTCGAGGCATTCACGCTGGGTGGGCAGTGACACGCCCCCGCCTACCGTACCAATGATAAGCGAAGGTAGTTTTAACGATATGTAGAGGTCATCACCCATGGTCTCGGTATAAATATACCCCATGCACGACTCGACTACGTTGGCCAGATCCTGACCACAGGCCAGGAAAACTGCGGCTAACCCGTTAGCGATGTGGCCGTTGGAGCCCACGATCCCTGCCATTTGGCCACCCGCCACCTGGCGCCGGTAGGCATCATCTATGCCTTTGGCGGTGGTGCGCAGAAACCTGCTGATGATGGCCTTTTCCAGGATGATCTCAGCCGTGACCGTCTTGCCACGGCCCATGATGGAGTTGATATATGCCGGCTTTTTATCTACTGCCATGTTGCTCTCAATGGCGTAATGATCTACGGGGAAATTGGCTATGATGTAATGACATATTTCATGTGATGCCTTGGTGATCATGTTCATCCCCATGGCATCACCCGTGGAGAAATTAAGACGCAGGTAAACTGTCCTGCCGTGAAGAAAGCTCTGAAAACTTTCGAGCTTACCATGTCGCGTTGTAGTTGCACTTACATCCTGCAGGACGGAAAAGTTTTTATCTATCCATCCCACAAACTCTTTTGCCTTAAACACATTTTCCAACACAAAATAAGGAGCCCGCTGGATAGCGTCGTCGGTGACCACCACATTAACACCACCTGAAAGGCTTATGGCCCTTGCACCACGGTTGTATGATGCAATGAGCGCACCTTCTGTTGTACTAAGAGGAACATAAAAATCACCCCTGGCATGCTCACCGTTGATAAGCAAAGGTCCGATCACCCCGACAGGCACCTGCGCAAAACCGATGATACTCTCAATATTTCCACGGGTCAGTTCAGGGTCGACGCTGCCGGAAGTAAGATGCGAAACAGGATAATTGCCCAGCTCAGACAGGTAAGAGGCACGCTGCTCCATTACATTCCGTGAGTAATCGTTATCTCTGTCTTTAGGTAACTTCATTTTTGCTGATTGGACGTTTTTACCAGTCTTAACTCCTTTTTCCATTATAACTATTTTTCACTGCTATGTATCATATAATGAACAAAAATGACTCTTTTTGCCGTGGAATAACATGCAAAAATAAACATTTGTCACAGTTTTCCATATAAAAGTCAAAAATTAAACAAAAGTTTAGAATTTAGCAGGAAACAGCTACCTGCTACCTACTGCTTACTTGCCCGTTTACGATCATGCTCATTAAGGAGGATTTTTCGCAGACGCAGGGATTTTGGTGTTACTTCAATGTATTCATCTTCGGCGATGTACTCCATTGCTTCTTCCAGTGAGAATTTTACCGGCGGGGCAATGCTCAGCTTCTCGTCGCTGCCGGCAGCTCTGACATTCGAGAGCTTTTTCGTGTGTATCACATTCACGGCCAGGTCATCCTGACGCGTATTTTGGCCGATGATCTGGCCGGCATATATGTTCTCCCCCGGATAGATGAAGAAGATGCCGCGTTCCTGCAATCTGTTGATGGAATAGGCAATGGCGGTTCCTGTTTCCATGGCGATGAGTGAACCATTGCGGCGGCCTCCGATCTCGCCTCTCCACGGCCCGAAGCCAGTGAAACGATGTGCCATCACGGCTTCCCCTTCCGTAACCGTCAGCAGGTTATTTTGCAAGCCTGTGAGTCCGCGCGAAGCAATGTTAAAAACCATATGTGTCCTGTCGGCCTTATTCTGCATGCTCACCAGCTCTCCTTTACGGACAGAAACCAGTTCGATCACCTTGCCTGAAAACTCCGATAACACGTTGATTGTAAGTTCTTCTATGGGCTCACATCTTACTCCGTCAATTTCTTTCATGATCACCTTAGGCTGTCCAAGCTGCAGTTCATAGCCTTCGCGACGCATGTTTTCAGCCAGGATGGCCAGGTGAAGGATGCCTCGCCCAAAAACATTATAGGCATCTGGTGAGGATGATTCTTCCACCCTAAGTGCCAGGTTTTTTTCTGTTTCACGAAAGAGCCTGTCGCGCAAGTGCCGGGAAGTTACAAATTTACCTTCTTTCCCGAAAAAGGGCGAATTGTTGACCGTAAAAAGCATGCTCATTGTGGGTTCATCGACAGCAGTCGGCACCAGGGTTTCAGGATTCTCATAGTCGGCAATAGTATCTCCTATGTCAAAGCCCTCGGGGCCCAGTACGGCGCAAATCTCACCGGCGTAAATGGGATGCTTGATACGTTTCTTGCCAAGACCTTCAAAAATGTATAACTCTTTGACTTTGGATTTTTCAACGCGCCCGTCTCTTTTCACCAGAGAAATATTCATCCCGGCCTGTATGCTTCCACGCAGGATTCGCCCCACGGCAATTCGCCCGGTGTATGATGAGTAATCGAGCGAAGAGATCATCATCTGCAGGTTGCCCTCAGGAATGACCGGCGGAGGAACATGCTTTACGATGACATCCAGGAGTTGACTAACATCCTCTGTTTCCTTCTTCCAGTCATCCGACATCCAACCCTGCTTGGCGGAACCAAAAACTGTGGGGAAGTCAAGCTGGTCTTCGCTGGCACCCAGAGAGAACATAAGATCAAAAACGGCCTCCTGTGCAGCATCCGGATCACAGTTGGGTTTGTCAACCTTGTTGACTATCACGATGGGTTTCTTGTTGAGCTTTAAGGCCTTTTCAAGCACAAAACGGGTCTGCGGCATAGGGCCTTCAAAGGCATCAACCACCAGCAGGACCCCATCGGCCATGTTAAGAACGCGTTCAACCTCTCCGCCAAAATCAGAGTGTCCGGGGGTGTCAATAATGTTGATCTTTACATCCTTATAGCTAACGGAAACATTTTTAGCCAGTATGGTAATGCCGCGCTCGCGCTCCAGGTCGTTGCTGTCAAGGATGAGATCCCCCATGTCCTGATTGTCACGAAAAAGTTTTACCTGGTGAAGAATACGGTCTACGAGGGTAGTCTTGCCGTGATCTACGTGTGCTATGATGGCGATGTTGCGTATGTTTTGCATGTATGATGTAGCTAATTAAAATAGGTGCAAAAGTACGCTTTTAAATTGGTATCTGCTACACTTAATAATCCTTCCTGTCTTCTGATCGGCTCATTCATGCACCTTCCGGCCTTCCAGCATTTTAACCTTCCAGTCTTTCGACACTTCGGCCTTTAATTATTATCTTTGCATGGTTTAATCAGAATCTTCATAAATACATATCTGCCCGAGCCACATGAAGGAAATAAACGATCCCCTATGGTACAAGGATGCAATCATTTACCAGTTGCACGTAAGGTCTTTTTTTGACAATAACGGCGATGGTATTGGTGATTTTAAAGGCCTGATCAAAAAACTCGATTATATCAAAAGCCTTGGCGTCAATACCATATGGCTGCTGCCTTTTTATCCTTCTCCTTTAAAAGACGGTGGTTATGACATTGCCGACTTCACTGACATCAATCCTGAATATGGTACGTTATCCGATTTCAGGCGTTTTGTACGTGAGGCCCATGATCGTGGCCTTCGAATCATCACGGAGTTGGTGCTTAACCATACCTCCATGGAGCATAAGTGGTTTCAGCGGGCAAGGCGTGCCAAACCAGGAAGCACTTACCGCGACTATTATGTATGGAGTGATACACCTGATAAATATAAGGATGCACGCATCATTTTCCAGGATTTTGAAGTTTCTAACTGGACTTATGACCATATTGCCGGGGCCTATTACTGGCACCGTTTTTATTCGCATCAGCCCGATCTGAATTATGAAAATCCCAGGGTTCAGCAGGAAATATTCAAGGTGTTGGATTTTTGGTTTAAGGTAGGTGTGGATGGTTTCCGTCTGGATGCCGTGCCATACCTTTACCAGGCAGAGGGCACCAACTGTGAGAATCTTCCGGAAACACACGTTTTTCTCAAGAAGTTGCGCAAATATGTGGATGACCGCTACGGCGACCGCTTGTTGCTTGCAGAGGCCAACCAGTGGCCTAATGATGCCATTGCCTACTTTGGTGACGGGGATGAATGCCACATGGCGTTTCATTTTCCGTTAATGCCCCGGCTCTATATGGCGCTACGCATGGAGGACCGTTTCCCGGTGGTGGACATCCTGGAGCAGACGCCTGAAATTCCGGACAACTGCCAGTGGGCCATCTTCCTGCGTAACCACGATGAGCTGACCCTCGAGATGGTGTCTGACGAGGAGCGGGATTACATGTACCGGGCCTTTGCGCAAAACCCCAGGAAACGTGTTAACGTAGGAATTCGCAGGCGTCTCTTTCCGCTTTTGGGAGGTGATGCACGAAGCATTGAACTGCTCAACATGCTGCTGCTTTCATTACCCGGAACACCTATTATCTATTACGGCGACGAGATCGGGATGGGTGACAACTACTACCTTGGCGACCGGGATGGTGTCCGGACACCCATGCAATGGTCGCCTGACAAGAACGCCGGTTTCTCAAATACTGATCCCCAGCGCCTCTTTTTGCCGCTGGTCATCGATCCGGATTACCACTACACCTCGGTCAATGTGGAGAACCAGGAGAAGAACCCTTCATCATTTCTTTGGTGGCACCGGCGAGTGATCGCCAAGCGTCGTCAATACAAGGCTTTTGGCCGGGGAAACCTGAAGTTTGTGAACACCAATAACCCCAAAATCCTGGCATACATTCGCTCATTTGAAGATGAAGACATCCTGGTGGTGGTCAACCTGTCGCGCTATTCCCAGCATGTGGAACTGGATCTTTCTGATTATGCCGGTGCCACGCCGGTGGAAGCTTTCAGCCGCAACCCGTTTCCCATCATCGGCGAACAACCCTGGTCTTTCTCCATGCAGTTTAAGAACTATTTCTGGTTTGAGCTCCATAAAGCAGGGCAGGATCTATATTCCAAAAAGAAGATCAGCAGGGAGAAGCCGCTGGTATTGCAGGAGGGTGAATGGGGCCGGATGGATCCCGACCTGCAGCACGTAATCAAAGAACATCTATATAATTACCTGATACACGTGCAATGGTTCCGGGGTGATACCCGCAAGCTGAGAGACATCAACATCATTGATGTGGTGAGGATGGCCGAAAAACATCATGCCCCTTATATTTTCATCATTGAATTGGATCTGATTGAAGGGAAAAAGAACACCTATATGATGCCGGTATCGCTGGCATTTAACAACAAGGCAGAGGACATCCAGTCTCACTTTCCGCATGCAGTAGTGGCTCCGGTAGTTTTAGGAGAGGAGCACGGCATTATTTATGATGGCTCGGCCGATAAGACCATCCAGGATAGCCTTTTCACCCTCATCGAAAAGCGTGCTGGTCTTCCTGGTATGAATGGCAGGCTCAGGGCGAAGTCAGGGCGTCTCTTTAAAAAAGCACTTGAGAACCATGCTCATCTTACCCCACACCTGGTTTCCTCACGGGAGAACAACGCTTCCATTATTTATGGCGACCGCTTCTTCCTGAAACTATACCGTAGCCCGCAGGAAGGGATGAACCCCGATGTGGAAGTGATGAAGAGCCTGACGCGCCACGCGGAATTTCCTCACATTCCACAGTACCTCGGTCGCATTGACTATCGCAACCCCGGGCTGGAAGACACGTCGATCGCCATGCTCATGGAGCTGATCCCGAATGTGGGCAATGCCTGGAGCATGACGCAGACCGCCATCGAAAGCTTTTTCGACAAGATCCTGGCGGAGAAGGAAGGCTACGACAGAGTCGGTCAGGTGCACCAGAATGCGCTCCTGGAACATATCGACCCGTTTTTCCTGGAGATGATCTCCCTTCTGGGACGTCGCACAGCAGAAATGCACCAGGCACTGGCCTCCCTTCAAGACATCGCCGGTTTTGAATCTGAGGATTTTTCCCTGCTATATCAGAAATCCCTCTATCAGGCAATGCGCACCTATGTTAAACGGTCCTTCCAGGTCATCAGCAAAATAAAGCCCGAAGTGGCCAAAAAACATCAGCAACTCCTGCAGGATATACTGGACAGCGAATCGCACTTCCTGGACAATATACGTCACTGGCTGGAAGAAAAAAAGATGGCGGCAAAGAAAATCCGTATCCATGGTAACTACAAGCTCGATAAGGTGCTCTATACCGGCAAAGACTTTAAGGTTATCAACTTCGAAGGAGAGCTGGAGCGCTCATTCAGCTTACGCAGGATCAAACAGAGCCCCCTGAAGGATGTGGCTTCCATGTTAAGTTCCCTGCACTATGCTATCTATAGTGGATATTACAAACGCAAGGAATTTGTGCCAGTAGACACTTTTTACCTCCGCACCCTGATCGAGCAGTGGTACCAGCGGGTGAGCACCACATTTATGCAAGCTTACCTGGAGCAGGTACAACCCGCAGGACTCATCCCTGAAGACCCAACGGGCCGGGAAAACCTGCTGAACCTCTATATGTTTGAAAAAGCCGTGCAGGAGCTCGAATACTTTGTGAAATACAAACCGGGCTTACTGGTAGAACCTCTGAAGATTCTGCAAAAGCTCAGGTGATAAAAATATTTAGCGAATAGCTAAAAGCCAACAGCCAAAAGCGAATGGTAATAAATATGTGGATGATTTTCCCCATCATGAAGCATGTTCTGCCCCATTATAGAGCCCGTATGGCTTTCGAAAACATTCGTTCTGTCAGCACTTCCCTGACTGCCAGTTTTTTCTAACAAAATGGCATAAATTATGTTATCTTGGTGGTGTAATTTCATTAACCTGCACTATGCAGGCTAAAAATGCAACATCATGAGTAAACAAAAAAAAGCACTCCAAGCGAAAGAGATAGATGCCATCATTTTTGATCTTGACGGCGTAATCACACGAACACGTAACACCCACATGAAGGCCTGGAAGTTCCTGTTTGATGACTTTTTGAAGTCGCAGGGACGCGATGATGAGATGGATGAGCTGGACTACATTGATCATATTGACGGGAAGCCCCGTTTTGAGGGCGTTAAGGACTTTCTGGAATCGCGTGACATCGAGCTGCCTTACGGTCAGGAGAATGATTCCCCCGGCCATGATACCATATGCGCCCTTGGAAACATGAAGAACAAGGAGTTTCAGCGGTTGGTAAAAACGGAAGGCGTGGAAACCTATGAGGAAGCTGTGGACAGGCTGAAAGAGTATAGGGGAAAAGGCATAAAAATGGCGGTGGTGTCTTCCAGCAAGAACTGCAAAACCATCATCGAGCAGGTGGGCCTGGCGAAATTCTTTGATTCCCGTGTGGATGGCGTTGTGGCTTCTGAACGCGGACTTAAAGGGAAGCCTGATCCGGACATCTTTCTTGAAGCCGCCAGGGAGCTTAATGCACGCCCCGAAAAAAGTATTGTGTTTGAAGATGCCATCTCCGGTGTACAAGCCGGCCAGTGGGGTTTTTTCGGGCTTGTTGTTGGTGTGGCACGTCATAACAACGAAAAGGCCCTGCTTGAGAGTGGTGCCGACATCACCATTTCAGACTTTGATGATTTCGACCTTTTCGAAGATGAAGAATTGACGGGTTATTTCCGGTCGTCGAAGCCTATGGTATTTTCTGAGGAAGCAAAGGTATTTGACCTCCTGAAAGAGAAAAAACCTGCTTTCTTCCTGGATTATGATGGCACCCTTACACCCATTGTGAAAAGGCCAGAAGATGCTGTAATCAGTGAAGAGATGCGGGATACGCTCAAGGAGCTGGCCGACCATTTTACCGTGGCCGTGGTCACCGGCAGAGACAAGGAAGATGTAAAGAACTTCATAAAGTTGGATAACCTCATCTATTCGGGAAGTCACGGATATGTGACTGAGGGGCCTGATGGCCTGTACATGCAGCATGAGAAGTCGGAAAAGATCATCAGCAAACTGGATATTGTGGAAAAAGATCTGCACGATCTGCTTGAGGGACATACCGAAGGGGTGCAAATAGACAGAAAGAGGTATGCTATTGCCGTTCATTACCGCAATGCTAAAAAAGAGGATGTCCCCTATGTTTTCCAGGTGGTGGAAAAGATGCTTGATAAGCATGACGGCCTAAAAACCGGCGAAGGAAAGATGGTGGTGGAGATCAAACCCGATATCGACTGGCATAAGGGCAAGGCCGTGCTGTGGATCTATGAGGCCCTCGGTCTGGATAAGGATGATGAAGTAATCCCGGTCTATATCGGAGATGATGTGACCGATGAAGATGCTTTCAAAGCAATCAAAGACTTCGGACTGGGCATCCTGGTGGAAAACCACGGCCAGGAAACGGAAGCGTCCTACAGCCTGAAAAACGTGTTTCAGGTGAGGGCGTTTTTTCAGAAACTCATTGAATAATGTGATAATGTG